>Ga0194132_10001027_pt1 | contig 56568 bp, 46 predicted proteins | sample TA2KigOf80mmetaG_FD_148612 | JGI IMG/M metagenome (GOLD analysis project Ga0194132, IMG submission 148612) | Freshwater microbial communities from Lake Tanganyika, Tanzania - TA2015054 Kigoma Offshore 80m | ecosystem: Environmental > Aquatic > Freshwater > Lake | place: Tanzania: Lake... | reverse complement strand
CTTCTTCGCCTGCGTGAACGTGATCGCGGCCGTCAACGTCGTCTTCCCGTGGTCCACGTGTCCGATCGTGCCCACGTTCACGTGCGGCTTCTTCCGCTCGAACTTCCCCTTGGCCATGCTCGTCCTCGATGCGCTTAGCGGATGGGACTCAACGGTCCCGCTCCAGGTCGACTTCCGTACAGCCTTCACTTCATTCAACTCGCCCCGGCCGAGAGCTCTGGGCGGGGATTGAACCCGCGGCCTCGTCCTTACCAAGGACGCGCTCTACCACTGAGCTACCAGAGCGCGCTTCTGTCCGGCTGCGCCGGTCCTTCAGAGCGGGAGACGGGACTCGAACCCGCGACCCTCAGCTTGGAAGGCTGATGCTCTAGCCAACTGAGCTACTCCCGCGGTGCCCCCCGTCTCCTCGTTTTTCGACTGTAACCACCCATGGTGGGGGGAGGATTCGAACCTCCGAAGGCTGGCGCCAGCAGATTTACAGTCTGCCCCGTTTGACCGCTTCGGTACCCCACCCCAACGCACCCGAAACGTCGTCTCAACGCCGTGTCATAGGGGGCGCTCGCCGGCTATCCCGACTCCTTCGACCTAGGTCCTTCGGAATTGGAAAAGACCACCCCAGACGCCTGAGGTGGCCGGTTTTGCAGACGAGCAGAGAAAGGTAGTGGGCGACTCCGGAGGCGTAAAGCCCGCTCAGTCGCTTGCGCTTCTGCCTACCAGGAGGGCGATCAGGGCAAACCCGGCGGACACGATGGCCACTATACGGGCCAGCCCGGTGACGGCGTTCATGCCGCCGAGATAGCCGATCGCGCAGGCGACCAGGGCGACGCCCGCGAACCCCATGAATCCCTTGGACATAGGTCCTCCCTGTCGAGTGGGGCGCAGGAGCCGGTGCGATTTCGGTCTGCGCGGGACTGAGTGTACGCCTGACCCAGGTGGGGCGCCACCGTCGGCTGCGGAGGCATCTGCCCAGCGCTCCCGCTCTGGCGGTACTACCTCGGGCTCGAAGTCAGCGCGCTGCTAAAACCGAGCCCCCTCGGCTCACCTCGGCGAGAACTGCGTCGGCCTCGGCACTGGATTCACCCAGTCCGGGTCGAAGGTCGTGTCCATCACCTTCCCGCCCTGGATGACCATGCGGACGTTACGCGTGGCGCGGATGTCGCTCAGGGGATTGCCCTCGACGATGAGGAAGTCCGCCACCTTGCCGACTTCGATACTGCCGTAGTCGTCGTCGATGTGCAGCGCCTCGGCGGGCCAGAGCGTCGAACCCTGGATCGTCGCCATCGCAGGAATGCCCATCACGGTCATCCCCTGCATGATGAGGTGTTGAGCGAAGCCCGGAACGATCGGGCTGTTCGTCGTCCCGTCGCTCGAGACGAGCAGCTTGCCGCCGGCCTCGATGTACTGCCGCATGAACGAGGCGACTACCTCGGTGCCGACGCGGGGCTCCCCCGGATCCCTCGTCCAAGCCGTCAGCTCTCCCGGCGGGACGAATCCGACCACGCCCGGATCGCGCGCGAGAGCCTCGATCTCGGGCCGCGCCGCCCGCCAGACCTCTCTCGGAATCCAGCCGTAAAGCGCGATGTCGACGATCACTTCCTGTTCCACCATCCGCTGGATCAGCGGTGTGAACCTGGTCGTGTCCACGCCGAGCGCGAGCTCCGCGCCTTCCTCGGACCCCGCTGCTGGAAGTGGCTTCCCTTCGCGCACCAGCTGCGCCCGGTAGAACGGCGCCAGGTGCTCCATCTCCTTCATGCCGTGCGTCATGGCGAAGTCGATGTCACGCAGGTGCCCGAGCACCGGCAGGTCGAACGTCTTCGCCTCGTCGATCACCGCGACCAATTGCTCGTCAGTGATCGTGGCGTCGACTTTGATCATGTCGACTCCGATTGCGGCCAGGTAGCGAACGTACTGACGCGCCTCCTCCACGTCGGTGACGTAGCCGTCTCCGAGCGGTCGCTCCGGGGCGCCCCCGACACCGCCGATCACCCGTGCACCGGAGACGAAGAGCCGCGGCCCCTGCATGACACCGCTGCGGAGCAATGCGCGCTGCGCGATGATCCACGGCGTGTTGGCGTGGATGTCGCCCACCGTGGTCACGCCGTACGCCAGATACATCGGTAACTTCCACGGATACGAGTGCAGGTGCATGTCGATCAGGCCGGGCAGAATCGTGCGGCCTGCGGTCCGGATGACGTTCGCTCCGGCCGGGATCGGCACCTGCCCGCGTCGGCCGACGGCCCAGATGCGGTCGCCACGCACGACGACCACCGCGTCTTCGATCGGCGCGCCACCTCTTCCGTCGATCAGAGTGCCGCCTTCCAGCACCATGAACGCGTCTTGCTGCGCCGACCCGCTGACGGCTCCGAACAGGGCGAGCAGCACCGAGAACAAGAGAGCTTTCACGGCGGCCTCCTTGAAAGCGGTGACGTGGCGAGGCGCTCCAAGCCGGCGCGGGGACTCGAACCCCGGACCTGCTGATTACAAATCAGCTGCTCTACCAGCTGAGCTACGCCGGCGGCTGGGAGGCCAACGTTAGCCCGCGCGTGACGCGGGGGTCAACGAAGGCGGAGGCGGACGAGCAGGCCTCGCGGGCTACCCCACCCGCGCCGCTGACGCGTCGGTGACCTTCCACCTCGTGCCCGCGGGGCCGTCCTCGATCGCGATGCCGCGCGCCGCGATCTCGGCGCGGATCGCATCAGCGGCGGCGAAGTCCTTCCGCTTGCGCGCATCGGCGCGCGCCTGGATGCGCTCTTCGACCCACGCGGCCACCGAGTCGTCCACCGAGCGCGCCGCGCGAGCCAACTGGAGCAGGCCGAGCACGCGATCCATGGAGGCGAGGGCGTCTCGCACCGACTTCACGTCGTCGGAGGGCACGGTCGTCCGCGCGTCGAGCAGCGCGTTCACGCGGCTGACCATCCCGAAGAGGGCGCCGAGGGCGTCCGCGGTGTTGAAGTCGTTGTCCATCGCGGCGCGGAACGCCTCGAGCGTTTCCGCGGAAACGGGCGGCAATTCCGTCGCCGCGCCTGGACCCGTCGGCGCGGCAGCGAGCCGGTCGTCGAAGTCGACGAGGCGCTGCACGGCGCTGCGGGAGGCATCGAGGCCGTCCCGCGTGAAGTTCAAGTCGCTCCGATAGTGCGCGGAGAGCAGCTGGTGACGGATGGACGCGGGGTCGAACCCCTCGTCGAGGAGCTGGCGGACGGTGACGAAGTTGCCGAGGGACTTGGACATCTTCCGACCCTCGACCTGGAGGTGCTTCACGTGCAGCCAGTTGCGCACGAACTGCTTGCCGGTCGAGGCCTCCGACTGTGCGATCTCGTTCTCGTGGTGGGGGAAGACGAGATCCTCCCCGCCTAGGTGCAGGTCGAGCGTGTCGCCGAGCTCGGTGAGGCTCATGACGGAGCACTCGAGATGCCAGCCGGGCCGCCCGCGTCCCCACGGAGAGTCCCAAGCCGCGCTTGCCTGCTCGTCCGCCGCCACCGCGCGCTTCCAGAGCGCGAAGTCGCGCGCATCTTCTTTTTCGTACTCGTCCTGCGAGACGCGCGCTCCCGCCATCAACGTCGAGGTGTCGATGCCCTTGAGTCGGCCGTAGCGCGGGAAGGAAGCAACCGAGAAGTACACCGCACCATCCTCCGCGACGTACGCGTGCTTCTTGTCGATGAGCCGAGCCACGAAGTCCACCATCTGACGGATGTACTCGGTCGCACGCGGGTAGGAGTCGGCGGCTAGCATGCCTAGCCGCCTGCAGTCGCTCAGAAACGCGTCACCGAACGGGCGCGTGAAGTCCGCAACGGACCGGCCCGCCGCCACGGCCCCCTTGATCGTCTTGTCGTCGACGTCGGTGAGGTTCATCACGAAGCGCACGTCGTACCCGCTCCACTCGAGATGACGGTGGACGACGTCGAAGAAAAGAAACGTGCGGAAGTTACCGATGTGCGCGTGGTCGTAGATCGTAGGCCCACATGCGTACACGCGCACCTTTCCCGCCTCGAGCGGAACGAACGCGCCCAGGGCCCGCGCCTCGGTGTTGAAGACCTTCAGCGACATCGTCCCTCTCGAAAGAAGACTCGGTCAGCCCCGCGCCATGTCGGCGTGCACCGCATCGAGCGCGCGCAGCGGATCGGGAGCGGCGGTCACGGCCCGCCCGACCACCAGGTAGTCCGCCCCCGACCTCACGGCCTCGCCGGGAGTGGCGACCCGCTTTTGGTCACCGCGCTCGCTTTCGGGTAGCCTGATTCCCGGAGCGACGAGCAAGAAGTCGCTTCCGAAGCGAGCCCGCAAGGACGCGACCTCGGCCGGCGCGCTGACGACCCCGGCGAGCCCCGCGTCTTTCACGGTCGTGGCGAGACGGACGACCTCGGTCGTGAGACCCGTGACCACACGCCCCCACACCACCCCGAGATCCTCGGCCGAGAGCGAGGTGAGCACGGTCACGCCGAGCAGTGCGAGACGCCCGCGGCGCGCCTGCCGGGCAGCCTCCAGCATCGCCCGTCCGCCGGCGGCGTGTAGCGTGAGTAGGTCGACGCCGAGGTCGCTCGCCGCCGCCACCGCGCCCGCCACCGTGTTCGGGATGTCGTGCAGCTTCAGGTCGAGGAAGACCCGCTTCTTCCGCGTATGCAGCGCATCGACCACGGACGGTCCTGCGCGCGTGTAGAGCTCGAGGCCGACCTTGTAGAAGTCGGCCCCGCCGCCGATACGATCGACGAGACGAAGCGCCTCGTCGGCGGTCGGCGTGTCGAGCGCGAGGATCAGCTGGGCCACGGGGCGACTCGCCTCAGGCAGCTTGAACCAGGTCGGTCCACGCCGCGACGTCGTGCGCACGTCCCCACGACGCCAGCCCGCGCAGCAGCCGCTCGCCTGCCCTCGGATCTGCGAACGACGCGGTGCCCATCTGCACGAGGGACGCGCCGGCGCGCGCGTAGGTTACCGCGTCCTGCGCGGTGAGCACACCGCCCACGCCCACAAGCGGCACCTTCGTTTGCCCGCGCGCCTCCCTCACGGCTCGGAGGCCGACGGGCAAGAGCGCAGGCCCACTCACGCCGCCATTGCCGGCACCCAAGATCGGCGAGCCCGACCCCGACTCGAGCATGATCCCCGGGATCGTGTTCACCAGCGTGAGTCCGTCGGCGCCGGCTTCGGTCGCGACCCGCACGGTGCCAGGCAAGTCGGGATCGTTCGGCGCGAGCTTGGCGAGCAGCGGGCGCTGCGTGCGCTTCCGGCATCCCCCGACGATCTCGGCCACCGCGGCGGGGTCGAGCGCAAACGGAGGTCCACCCCGCTTGGCATCATTCGGACAGGAGAGGTTCACCTCGAAGCCGAGGAAGCCGTCGCAGCCGTCGAGCCCTTCGACGAGCGTGAAGTAGTCCTCCACCGTGTGGCCCGCGAGGCTCACGAAGACGCGGGCACGTTTCACGTTGGCGGCGATCCAGGGAAGCTTCTCACGACGCGACTTCTCCAGCCCCGGGTTCGCGAGCCCGACGGAGTTGAGCATACCTCCGGCGAACTCCGTCACACGTGGCGCGGCGTTGCCCTTGCGGGGCTCGACGGTGACCGACTTGGTGACGAAGCCCCCCAGACGTTCGAGGTCCACGACTTCGGCAATCTCCTGGCCGAAGCCGCAGGTACCTGCTGCGAGCAGCACAGGGTTCTGGAATCGGACTCCGAACAGCTCGAGGTCGAGCCTCACCTTCGGCCGTTGACGTTGGCGTTTCCGGGGGCGACACCGTTTCCGGTAGGATAGCGCTCGAAGAACCGCTCGATGGCGCGCGCGATGGCCGCGGCTGTGTCCTCCTGAAAGTCCGCCTGACCGAGGAGGCGCGCCTCGGCCTCGTTCGAGAGGAAGCCCACTTCGACCAGGACCGATGGCATGAGCGCATTGGTGAGGACGGCGAGCACACCCTGCTTGACGCCCCGGTTCGGCCCGGGGTGGAACTCCTCGAGCTCTTCCTGCGTGAGTCCGGCGAGCAGTTCGGACCAGTGTTGGTGGTCGAGGTTCCTGAGCTCTCGGAGGATGAAGTCGAGGTCTGGCTCGTCCTCGGGACTCACGTCCTGGCCGCGGTAGGAGAGGGGCGCGTTTTCGATTGCGGATACGCGCCGCTCGTGCTCGGTGCGGGCCTCCGACAGGAAGTAGGTCTCGAAGCCCCGTGTGGAGCGCTGATTGGTGAGCGAGTTACCGTGGATCGAGACGAAGAGCCCCGGACGCTCGCCTTTGAGGTTGGTGGCGATCTGCCCGCGCTCCCAGAGATCCACGAAGGCGTCGCGGTCGCGCGTCAGGTGCACCTCGAGGTCGGTGTTGCGGCGGAGGATGTCGGCGAGCTCGAGCGAGATCGCCAGAGCGACGTCCTTCTCTCGGACGCCGCGCCCACCTATCGCTCCGGGATCCTCGCCCCCGTGCCCCGGATCGATGATCACGACCCGCGGACCGTCGTACGGTGACAGCCCGGTCGGGAGCTGTGCCGTCGTCGCACGCGTGGGCTCGGGTCCCGTGTTCTGCGCCCCGTTCGGTCGGGCGCCGATGAGCTGGGGATCGCCCGCGCGCAGCAGCGACCGGCCCGCGTCGTACTCGTATAGGTCGGGCAGTCTGGTCGGGAAGAAATCGGACAGGAGCTGCAGCGGGACCCGCACCGTCCCTCCGTCCCGGTACGGCGCGTCCACGAATTGCAGCACCACGCCATCCCAGCGGAAGAACGGCGAGCCGACCCGGAGGAGGATCGTCATCTGACTCGGCACCGCGATCGTGATGTCGCTGCCGGATTCGCCGACCGTCCAGCCGAGATCGTCCAGGAGTGAGAGCGGGACGGCAACGAACCCACGGTCGGTGACGACGACCACGTTGGTGAGCGATCCGTCGCCGCGCTCCACGCGGAGCGTGGGTGACTGCTGGGCTGCGAGCGGCAAAGACGCAAGAGACGCGAACAGCGCGACCGCTCCTAGGACTCGGCGAGAGCGCCTCGTCGAGACCGCCGGCGTGACTGGGCCTGCCGGCCTCATCGCGCCCCCACCGCCCGGCGCGCCTCGCGATCCTGCTCGCGCTGCTTCAGCGCCTCGCGCTTGTCGTGCAGCTTCTTCCCGCGCCCCACGGCGAGCAAGACCTTCGCATATCCCCGCGTGAAGTGCACGTCGAGCGGCACCAGCGTCAGCCCCTTCTCCTCGACCTTGGCGGCGAGCCGGTGGATCTCGGGTTTGTTCAAGAGCAGTCGCCTGGGACGCACCGGATCGACATTGAAGCGATTGGCCTGCTCGTACGGTGAGATATGGAGGCTGTACAGCCAGATCTGACCCCGCTCCACCCGAGCGTGCGCGTCCTGGAAGGAGACGTGACCCGCCCGAACCGATTTCACCTCGGGACCCTTCAACTCGATGCCGGCTTCGACGGTCTCGAGGACCTCGTATTCGTGGCGCGCCTTGCGATTGCTGGCGACCACTCTCTCGCTCTCGCCCCGAGTCACGCCTGGGTTCGCCTCGCACGCAGCATGGTGTACACGTGGGCGACCTCGCCGCCCAGGATGAACACCAGCGCTCCGTAATAGATCCAGAGGAGGAGGATCGCCGCGGTCGCGAGGTTCCCGAGGGTGGAGGTGTAGTTGGCCAGCTCGGTGATGTAGGACGAGAACGCCCACTTCAAGAGCTCGTGGGCGAGCGCCGCGAAGGTGGCTGCGACCAGGGTGGTGGGCCAAGGAGTGCGGCGAGCAGGGAGGTACCGGTAGACGAGAAGGAACAGCGTCCAGATGGACGCGAACGCAATCAGGGCACCGAGGAAGCGCTGCGCGAACGAGAGCGTCTGCGCATCCCACCCGAGCATGTCGACGCCGAAGCCCATGATAGCTGCGAACACGATCGTGATACCGAGGTTGAGCGTGACGAGGATCACGCCGGCGATCACCACCACGATGTCGTAGAGCTTGCCGTGCACGAGCCCGCGTCGTACGCCCGTCTCGAACACGCGGAAGAGCGAGCTGCGCAGCGACCCGGAAAGCCGCGTCGCGAGCCAGACGAAGACGATGGCACCGACGACCGTGAGGCCCGTGCGGTTGACCATCACCTCGGCGACCAGGTTGCGAAGCAGGTCCGCGAGGTTCGCCGCGGCCCCCGTCTCGGGAAGCCGACCGGCGAACAGCGCGATCACCGCTTGTGTGGGGTCATCGAAGCGCTCGGAAAGCACGAAGCCCGTGAGGCCTATGCCGAGGGCGAGCAGCGGCACCAGCGCGAACAACACACCCCAAGCGATGCCGGCGGAGAGAAAGAACGCGTCGTCGTCGTCGAACTTCTCCCACAGGAGGCGGAAGAACTCGCGCGCCGTGGCCATCAAGCAGAAGCGCCGCGAAGGGACGATCCCCTCGCGGCGCCCTCGTCCGCTAACCCAGGACGCACCGAATTGAACGGCTCGATCAGTCGGCCTCTTTCTCTTCGGCGTCGTTCTCGGCTGCAATCGCCTCGCGCGCCGCCTGCACGCCCGCGCGATAGGCTGCCTTGGAGCGTTGCAGACGCTTCTCCAGATCGGTCCGCGCGTCCGTCGCTGCCGAGCGGCCGGCAGTCACCGCCTCCTTCACGCCGTCGATGCGCGTCTGCACTCCCTCGCGCACCTCTCCGAGGCGCTCCTCGATCTGGCGCTGGGCCTCGCGTACCCGATCCTCAGCGGCCGTGCGCAGCTTGCGCGCTTGACGCTTGATGTCCTCCTGCGTCTCGGCTCCGGACTTGGGCGCGAAGAGGAGGGCGATTCCCGCGCCTACCAGTGCGCCGAGAATGAACGCGCCGACGCCACTCCCGCTGTCGCGCTCTATGACGATATACGGGCTTTCCTCTTGGTTCCTCATGCTCTTCCTCTCCTCGACCGGACGTGTGTCAACTTAATGTCGGCGCCACGCGCGATCCACGGTCCTACGGCTCAAATCCGCCACCTCGGATCGGGCTCCCGCATCGCGGGCCGGGGGGCTCCCACCCGCCCCATGAGGCCGTAGGTCAGCTTCTTGCTGAGCTCGACCCCCGGCTGATCCAGGGGATCCACTCGGTAGAGGGCCCCGGCATAGACCGTGGCGATCTGCCAGAGCATGAAGAGCTGGCCGAGCGTGGCTGGGGTGATGCGGGGAACGTACAGCGTCGCGTTGGGCCTCCCCTGCTGACGCAGGGCCTCCGCCGTGGCGCGCCGCTCGGTGTTCATCAGCTCTCCGAGCGAATGTCCACCTAGGTAGGCGAACTCGGACATCTCCGGGTGTCGCTTCGGGATTACCGCGTCAGGCCCATGATCCTCCACCTCGATGAAGAGGACGACCTTGTCGTCGGGGCCCTCCATCATGAGCTGGAGGAAGGAGTGCTGGTCGGAGGCACCGAGGGCCGGCACCGGCGTCGGTCCCGTGGGCGTGAGCACGCCATCGAGGTTCTTCGCTTTGCCGAGGCTCTCCGCCCAGAGCTGCTGGAACCAGAGCGCGACCGAGCGGAGGCGGTCGGAGTAGGGCATGAGCACGTGCACCGAGCGGCCCTGCGCGCGCTCTGCGTCGTGGAGCAAGGTCGCGAGAACACCCGCAGGGTTCTCGGCCAACCGACCGCTCCGGCACCGCTCCGCCATGGCTGCGGCGCCCGCGAGCAGCTCGCCCGTGTCGATGCCGCACACGGCAGCCGGGAAGACCCCCACCGCGGACAGCACCGAGAAGCGCCCGCCGACGTTGGGTGGGACGGCGAGCATGGGGATCCCCTCCGCATCGCCGATGCGTCGCAGCGCCCCGCCCACAGGGTCGGTGGTGAAGAGGAAGTGGCCGCGCGCGTGCTCCGCGCCCACGGCTCGCTCGACCGCGTCACGCACCACGAGGTACTGCGCCATCGTCTCGGCCGTCGCACCCGACTTGCTCACGACGTTGAAGAGCGTCTTGGCTACGTCGACGCGCTGGAGGAGCCCGAGCATGGTGTCGGGGTCCGGATTGTCGATCACATGCAAGCGAGGGTATTCATCCCGCCCGTCTGCGGAGCGGTCGTTCCAGTAGGGCCCGAGAAGCGCGTCTCGAACCGCCTTGGCTCCGAGTCCCGAGCCGCCGATGCCGAGCACGACGACGTCTTCGAACCACTGCGCGAACCCGTCCGCCAATTTCTGTGCCTGCTGACCGGACTCCTGCGCGTAGGGCAGATCGAGGAAGCCGAGGACGCCCGTGGCGCGCTGAGCTTCGACGTGCGCGTGTGCACGACCGAACGCCTCTGCCATGCCTCCGGCGAACTCGTCGGCTTCGACCCCGCCGCTCAGGCCCGGAGCCATCAGGTTGTCGAAGTCCAGGCGTATCATGTCCATCGGTCGATCTGCCATGTGTCAATCCACTTCGACGACGAGGCCGTCGAACGCAGGGTACACGCCTATGGGGAGCCGCTCTTCCAGCTCGCGGTGCGTGACACGGTGGGTGAGATGGGTGAGATAGGTACGCTTCGCCCCGACCGCGCGAGAGGCCTCGATGGCCTCCTCGATGTTGAGATGCGACGCGTGCGGCTTGCCGAACCAGAGCGCGTTCAACACGAGCACGTCGACGCCGCGCAGGGCCACGATCGCCTCTTCCGGCAGGAGCTTCGCGTCGACGATGTAGCCGAGTCCGCCGACCCTGAACCCGTACACCTGCACATCCCCGTGCGGGACGCGGATCGGCAAGAACGACTCGCCGATGACGTCGACGGGCTTGCCCGACTCGATGGGGAAGAGACGGAGGCGCGGCTTCGAGCTACCAGGCGGAGGCTGAATGGCTTCGTCGAAGATGTAGCGGAAGTGCGCTTCGAGCAGCGGCCGATGCTCCGCCGCCACGTAGCCAACCAGCTCACCGCGCTTCACGCTGAATGCGCGCACGTCGTCGATCCCATGCAGGTGGTCGGCGTGCGCATGGGTGAACCAGATGGCATCGACCGACTTGATGCCCGTCGCCAGCAGCTGGAGCCTGAGCTCGGTCGGCGTGTCGACGAGGAGGCGCCCGCCCGTCGTCTCGACTACCGCGCCGCAGCGGGTGCGTTTGTCGCGCGGGTCCGGAGAAGTGCACGCCCTACAGTCGCAGCCGATCACGGGGATGCCGAACGACGTGCCCGTGCCGAGGAACGTGAGCTTCATGCGAGGTGCTACAGCAGCTCGATGCGCATGGTGTTCGTGGCACCGGCCACATGGAATGGGTATCCGGCGGTGACCACGATGGGCGCGCCGCGCTGCCCCACCCCGCTCGCGAGCACTCGCTCTCTGCCGAACGCAGTCAACGACTCGTAGGTGACCTCACCGACTTGGGCGAGCTCCGGGTGCACACCCCACACAGCCGCGAGCTGCCGATGGGTGAGCTCATCCCTCGTGACAGCGAACACGGGGACCGGCGGTCGATACGACGATACCAGTCGCGCCGAGAACCCGGAGCGCGTGATCACGATGATCGCGGGTGCCTTCATCTGCCGGGCCGCGTCGACCGTGGCGGCGGCGATGGCGTGCTCGCGCGGCGTGGCACCTTTCCGTTGGCCGGGCCGCGTGAGGTAGCGCGGGCCCCGCTCCAGAAAGCCGTGCTCCTCGACCTCGGTGCCGATCCGCACCATCGCCTCGACCGCCTGCAGCGGATAGGCCCCGGACGCGGTTTCGCCGGAGAGCATGACCGCGTCGGTGCCGTCCAGGATGGCGTTGGCGACGTCGGATGCTTCGGCGCGCGTCGGCCGGGGGTGCTCGATCATCGACTCGAGCATCTGCGTGGCCGTGATTACCGGACGGGCGTAGAAGTTGGCGAGCTGGATGATGCGCTTCTGCGCCAGCGGCACGCGCTCGAAGGGCATATCGACGCCGAGGTCCCCGCGCGCGACCATGACGGCGTCGGTCTCCTGCATGACCGCCTCGATCGCATCGAGCGCCTGGATCTTCTCGATCTTCGAGACGACCAGCGCGCGCTTTCCCACGCGACGCTTCAGGTCGGCCACGTCCTCGGGACGGCGCACGAACGAGAGGCCCACATACTCGACGTCCTGCTCGAGCGCGAAGGCAAGGTCGTTCAAGTCCTTTTCGGTGAGCGAAGGCGCCTTCACGTCCACGGTGGGGAGGTTGATGCCCTTCCGGCTCTTGAGCGTGCCGCCGCGCAGGACCTCCAGGCGGGTGCGGTCGCCGCTGGTGCCCACGCAGCGAAGCTCGAGCAACCCGTCGTCCATGAGGACGGCGTCTCCTTCGCGGATCTCCGAAGCGAGCGGCGCGTACGTCGTGGGAATCTCTCCGGGACGGGCGCTCGCCTCGGGCGCCACCACCACTACGCTCCCGACCGCGAGCTCGATGGGCTCGGCGAGCGTCCCAACGCGGATCTTCGGACCTGCGAGGTCGGCCAGGATCGCCACCGGGCGTCCGGCTTCCTTCGCCGCCGCTCGCACGTGGGCGACCGACGCCGCGTGCGTCTCGTGCGCGCCGTGCGACATGTTCACGCGCGCCAGGCTCATACCGGCGCGCACGAGGGCTCGGATCGCCTCCGAAGACGAGGTCGCCGGCCCCAGCGTGCAGACGACCTTGGTTCGGAGCATGCTCGCGCGGACTCGGGGGTCGGATTCGGGGGGCGGGCCTGAACGCGCCGCGGATTCCGAATTGTGGCGGCGGAGGAGGGTGGCGGCAACGGCCCGAGGCGAGCCCGGACGCCTCGCTCCGGCGCTGGTCCGACCGCTCCCGCAAGTGCAGCGGCGTGTCAGGGGTGGCGCTCGAGCCGAGGTCCGATTTCTATTCCGCGCCTTTCTGTTCCGCGCCCTTACGGCCCCGACCGGGCGAAGTCCCTCATGGCCCACGTCTACCTCCAGTCGCCCCAGGAAGCCGGGGGCCTCATCGAGGACTTGGGCCGCGCGAAGCGCATCGCGCTCGACTGCGAGGCGGCGGGCTTCCACCGCTACTCGGACCGGCTCTGCCTCGTGCAGCTCTCCACGGAGCGAACCACGTACCTGATCGACCCGCTGGCGTTCGATCCTGCCGACGTGCTGCGCGGTCCGCTCGAGGACCCCGATCTGCCCGTCGTCATGCATGGGGCGGACTTCGACCTGCGGCTGCTGGCGCGCGACCTGCGTATCCGCCTGCGCGGGCTCTTCGACACACAGATTGCGGCGCAGCTCCTGGGCGAGGAGGCGCTCGGTCTGGCCAGCCTGCTCGAATCGCGCTTCGGCGTGAAGCTGTCGAAGAAGTTCCAGCGGGCCGACTGGGCCGAGCGCCCGCTCGGCGAAGGGATGCTCGAGTACGCCGCCGACGACACGCGGCACCTGATGCGGCTGGCGGATTGGCTGACGGCCGAGCTGGCCGAGGCCCGGCGGCTTGCTTGGACCAAGGAGGAGTGCCGGGCTCTCGAAGCAGCGGCGGGCGGGCTCCCCAAGGAGGAGACGCCCGAGGACCCCGTCGCGCGCATCAAGGGTGCTCGACACCTGTCACCCCGACAGCTCACGGCCCTCCGTGAGGCCCTCGCATGGCGCGACGAGATCGCGCGCGCCAAGGATCGCGCGACGTTTCGCGTGGTGGCCGAAGGGCCGCTCATCGAGGCCGTGGCGGCGCACCCCCGCAGTGTGCGTGAGCTCCTCGCGATCAAGGGCTTTCCGCCGCGCTTGGCGGAAGAGGCAGGGGCGTCGCTGGTCGAGCGAATCGAGCGGGTCGCGCAGATGCGCGACGACGAGCTGCGCGGCTACCCGCGGCCCGAGAGGCGGGGCGGCACCCGCATCACGCCCGACGTGGAGGCGCTCGCGGAGCGGCTCAAGGATGCCCGCAACCGCAAAGCGGACGAGCTGGGACTCCCGCGCGGGACGCTGCTCTCGAACGCGACCCTCATCGAGATCGCCCGCGCCGGGCCGAGGTCTCTCGACGCTCTCGCGACGGTCGACGGGATGCGGCGCTGGAAGGCCGAAGCTCTCGGCGAGGACTTCCTGAAGCTGATCCGCTGAGTCGCGGCAGTCGAGCTACGCGGCCGACTCTTCCTTCAGCTTGCAGTCGATGCAGTAGCGCGCGTGCGGAAGCGCGTCGAGACGCTCGAAGCCCACGTCGTTGCCGCAGGTGTGGCAGAGGCCGAACGCCTTCGGATCGTAGTAGAGGCGGCGCAGCGCCTCCTCGAGGCGGTACAGGTAGCGCCCCTCTTTGGTCGCGAAGATGGCAGCTTTCTCGCGCTCCATGGCCTCGGTGCCCTGATCGGCCATGTGATCCGTGTAGGCGGCCAGGTCGGAGTCACCCGATTCCCGGTCGGCCTTCGTCATCTTGTCGAAGAGCCCGAGCGCCTTGAGCGCGCGCTCGCGCTCCTCTAGCAGGCGCTTCTCCAGATGCCCGAGCTGTTTCTTGGTCAGCGGCATGCATCCTCACTGAAAAACGAGCGCAGGAAGCTAATCAGGGGTCCGGGGGGCGTCCACGCCGAAACGCATGGTGTGGAGCGCTGGAGGCGGGACCCGGTCGAAGGGGTCCGGGTACAGCTGCGCCCGACCCGCCGACCCTCCCCACGGCCAACCATGTCCGACGCGACTATCAAGTGCCGCCGGTGCCAGAAGGACTCGGCACCGCTCGCCAAGCCACCCTTCCGCAGTGAGCTCGGCGAGCGCATCGCGCGCGAAATCTGCGCCGCGTGCTGGCAAGAGTGGCTGAAGCACCAGACTCTGCTCATCAACCACTACGGGCTCGACCCACGCGACAAGCGCGCGAAGGACTTCCTCTACGAGCAGATCGAGCAGGTCCTCTTCAAGGGCGGTGCCGGTGAGGACATCGACACCACCAAACAGGGCACCATCGAATGGTGACGCGCGGTAAGAACAGCAAAGAGCCGGCCAGGTCGACGACCCGGCCGGCTCTCCTGCCCCGACGCGGTCGGCGTTACTTCCCCAGCACCTCGGTCGCCCGCTCGAGCGCGAACTCCAGCTCCTCTTCGGTGATGGTCAGCGGCGGCGCGAAGCGGATCACCTGATGGTGCGTCTCCTTGGCGAGGACGCCATTGTGCTCGAGTGCCTCGCAGAACGGACGCGCCACGCCGCTCGATTCCTTGATCACGACGCCGATCATCAGGCCACGTCCGCGTACCTCTTCGACGTGCTTCGACTTGATCGCACGCAGCCGGTCCATGAACCAGGCGCCGAGCTTCGCGGAGCGCGCCGGCAAGTCCTCGTCTAGGATCACACGGAGCGACGCGCGCGCGATCGCGGCCGCGAGCGGATTGCCGCCGAACGTCGAACCGTGGTCACCGGGGTGGAAGACGTCCATGTACTCGGAGTCCGCGATCGCGGCGGACACCGGATAGACGCCCCCGCCGAGCGCCTTCCCGACGATGAGGATGTCCGGGCGGATGCTGTCCCACTCGTAGCAGAACAGCTTGCCGGTCCGCCCCAGGCCGGTTTGGATCTCGTCGGCGATGAGGGCCACGTTGTGCTTGGTGCAGATCGCGCGCGCCCTGGCGAGGAAGCCGGCGGGCGGCACGACCACGCCACCTTCACCCTGGAGCGGCTCGACGAGGAAGCCAACCGTGTTCTTCGTGATCGCCTTCTCGAGCGCGGCCGAATCCCCGTAGGGAATCTCCTTGAAGCCCGGCGTGAACGGACCGAAGCCGTCGCGATACTGCGGCTCCGACGAGAAGCCCACGATGGTCGTCGTGCGGCCGTGGAAATTGTTCTCGCAGACGATGATCTCGGCCTTGTCCGCCTCGACGCCTTTGACCTTGTATCCCCACTTGCGGACCATCTTGATGGCGGTCTCGACCGCCTCGGCGCCCGTGTTCATGGGGAGAGCACGCTCGAAGCCGGTGGCCTGGCAGAGTTCGCGCAGGAACGGACCCATCTGGTCGTTGTGGAACGCGCGCGAGGTGAGCGTCAGCGTGTCGAGCTGCTTACGCGCGGCCTCGATGATCGCCGGGTGTCGGTGCCCCTGGTTGAGCGCGGAATAGGCGCTGAGCATGTCCAGGTAGCGGTTCCCGTCCACGTCCCAGACCCACGCGCCCTCGCCTCGTTCCAGCACCACCGGAAGGGGGTGGTAGTTGTGGGCGCTGAATTGGTCGACTTCGGCGATGTACCCCTTGGTCTTGGACGCGGCTGCGGTGGTCATCTCACTCCTCTGCTGGGGACGCGGGGCGCTGAGCGCACCGGGGCGCAAAGCGCGAATGAATTTTTATGCAGATTTAGTTCATGATAATGCTGACCATGCTCACCCCGCAACGGGGGCTCCCCGACGGTCCGCGAGAATCCGCGCGGCGAGGACGGCCGAGGCGATCCCCATGACCATCCACGAGAAGTACATGGAGGCGCGGCCGACGTTGTACGAGGCGGACAGGTCCCAGCCCGACAGATAGAGGATCCACGCGCCCAGGATGAACCAGCCGCCGAGCACGAGCTGGGCGCCCATGCGGAGCCACGCGAGCCCGGCCGTGGGCCGGAAGACCTCCAGCGCCCCGAGCCCAGCCACCACGAAGAAGACGGAGGCCAAGATGCGGTGCACGCTGCCGTCCACCCCTTCGTGGATCGCGTGTCCCCAGAAGAGCCACCCGGCGTTGAGCTGAGCCAGCGCGTAGCCCACGAAAGTCGGGGAGCGCGAGAGGAGACCGCGGTGAGCGAGCAAGTCGATGATACCGGTGAGCGCGAACGCCGAGTACATGGTGACGTGCTGGAGGCTCATGAGCGTCGTGGTCGGCCCCCAGCCCTCGCCGGGGATCTCCACCCACACGCCGATGAGCGGCAGGACCACCTTGAGGACCGGCACGAAGAGGCTCGACTCCAGCGCTCGGCTCGGCGAGTCGAGCGCGCCGGCTCGGAAGTTCTGCCCGATCCAGACGAGCGCCCACAGGATGAACATGCTTCCCGGGAGGACGTGCCCCTCGAACGTCGAGTACAGGTCCGCCGCCGTCACCGCCATCATGTCGTGGTTCATGGGCGGAGAATCTGCCCAGGCGCGAGGTCGGGCGCCATTGCGCGGGCGCGACGTGGCGCCGCAAGGGGCGTCAGCCGCCCGAGTAGATCAGCTCTGCAACCACCTCGCCCACCATCCCGAGCGTCGTCGCGCTCACGTTCTCCGGTGTGTCCTGCGGGGTGTGCCAGTATGCGTTGTACGGACCGTACTCGAAGTCGACGAGGTTCGCCGTGGGGAGGCCCGCCTCGATGAGAGGGACGTGGTCGTCGAATACCCGAAGGCCGACGGTGTTCGGGAAGTACTGGCGGTAACCGAGCCTCTCGGCGGCTTGCCACACCTTCCTGACCACCAACTCAGCCGCTTGGGCCGAGATCTCCTCCACGGGGAAGCTGGGGTCGGCGTCTCCCACCATGTCGAGGAGCAAGCCGTAGACCGGTCGATTCGTGTCGCCGAGCCGGGAGGCGTAGCGCTTGGCTCCCAGGAACATGTCATCGACCTCGGGGCCGTAGTCCTCGCCGTCCACGAGGAGCAACTCGACCCCCATGGGGGGTGGCACGTCGCGGAGCATCGCAGCGAGTTGGAGCAGGACCGCCGTTCCCGACGCGCCGTCGTTCGCACCGGGCACCGGGGTGGCACGGCCCACCGAGTCGTCGGCCTCGTCCGAGGTCGGACGCGTATCCCAGTGTGCGAGGATGAGGATCCTGCGCGTGGCCTCGGGCCGGAATCGGGCCGACACGTTGAAGAGGGTGAGCGAGTCGCCGGCCGCGCTGACGTGGGTGAAGGTGTCGACCACCGGCGACGCCCCCAGGGAGTCGAGCCGATCCAGCATCCACGCCAGCTGCCGCGCATGGCCGGCGGTCCCGGGTACGCGGGGCCCGAACCCGACCTGGTCGCGCACGAGCGCCATCGCGGCGTCTCCATCGAAGAGCGGCCGGCCTGGGGTCGGGCCCTGCGGGACGCTCATGCACGCGCCGACGCCGACCGACAGACACACGAGGGCGAGGAGCCGAGGGACACGCGTGGCGAGCGGCATAGGTGCTACTGCGACTCGAGCTCCTGCAGCCAACGGCGGGCCGTGTCCTTGAACACGTCGTCCGGCGGGTGCACCGAGCGCATCTCCGTCACGCGGTGGAGCACGGTGGCCGCATCCTCGTCTCGCCCCCGCCGCATGTAGAGCTGCCCGAGGTCGAGCCAATAGAGGACGTTGTTCGGGTCGAGCTCAGCCGCGCGCCGCAGATGGAGTGCCGCGCCATCCCAGCTGCTCTCCCTGATCGCTTGGTTGCTCACCAGCATGCGGGCGAGGAGGCGCTCGACCCGCGACAGATCCATGATCTCGTAGTTGACACGTCCGAGCAGGTTGTGCGCGCCGGCGTGCATCGAGTCGAGCGCTAGAATGGCATGCGCGTCGTCGAAGACACGTTGCACGAGCCGAGACGCGTAGTCGTTTCCCGCGTTCAGGGCACGGCGACCCTCGGCCGCGCCCCGCCAATAGAGCCCTTCGATGCCCTGCGACCGTTCGGCGACCGCGCGATCTCCGAGCACGATGGCGGGGTCGAGGAATTCGTTCTGGGCGGTGATACCCTCGCGCACCATGCCGATGACCACGGCCGCGCGCGACGCACGCCAGAGTGCCTCGTAGTCGTTCGGATTCGCGTCGAGGTGGGACTTCAGCGACTCGTACGCCTGGTTCGCCTCGCCAGCGAAATAGAGCGCGTCCGCACCGGCAACGGCGTCGGCCACGACGGGCTGAGCGTCGGCGAGGCCGGGCGACAGCACCGCGAACGCGCACGCGAGCATGCCGGCAAGTGGAGCGGGGCGGGCCATGGGAGATCCCTACCCCGCCCGCCCCGAATCGATCGTCGAGCGATCTAGTCGGCGCTCAGCCGCACTCCGAGAAGCCGCACACGTGGCACTTCTTGCACCCCTCGACGAAGGCGAGGTGGCCCGTGCCGCACTCGGGGCACGTGCCGATGTCGAGCGTGTCGTAGCCGTCGCTCGCCACCGAAGCGGCCTGCGGCTGGCGGGCACCTTGGGGCGTCGGCATCGCGAGCGGGAGGGCTTCCTGCACGCCCGCCTTCTCCTCCAGGTACCGCTCGATGGCTTGACCCACAGCGTCCGGCACGGACAGCACCTTGTTCGGCCCGAGCCCGACCGCGCGGTCGCACGAGATGCCGCGCACCTGGTCCTTCACCTGCTGGATCGAGATCCCCGAGCGGAGCGCGAGCGACATGAGCCGTCCCATCGCCTCGGCGTCGGCCATGGCCGCGCCGCCGGCCTTGCCCAGCGTGCAGAACACCTCGAACGGACGGCCACGCTCGTCCTCGTTGATGGTCACGTACAGGTCACCGAGCGGCGAGTTCATCTTCATGGTGTAGCCGCGCAGCGCGAGCGGGCGCTGGCGCTTCTGACGCACCGCGCCTGCCTCCACGTCCTTCTGGTGCAGCTCGGACTTGAGGCGCTCCACCTCCACGCGGAGGTTGTGCGCCTCTTCGCGCGCGTCCGCGAGATGGTGCTCGAGCTGCGAGACCTCCGCCGCGATCTGGGCGACCTGTTCGGCCGCAACCTGTGTGGCCGCGGTGTCGGCCTGGGCCGTCTTGCCCGTCGAGAGCACCTGGCCCTCACGCGACCCGTCTCGGTAGACCGTCACGCCCTTGCAGCCGAGCCGGAACGCCAGCTCGTAGATCTCGCGCACGTCCTTCTCGGTCGCCTCACGCGGGAAGTTCGTCGTCTTGCTGATCGCGCTGTCGGTGTGCTCCTGGTAGGCCGCCTGCATGCGCACGTGCCACTCGGGCGTGATGTCGTGCGCCGTCCGGAAAACGCGCTGCACGTCGGCGGGCACTTCGTCGAAGTGGATGTGCCCTTCGTTGGCGATGCGCTCCATGAGCTCGTCCGAGTACCAGCCCCCGGCCTTGGCGATGCGCACGAAGTCGGGGTTCACATCGGGCATGAGCGCACCGGCCTGGTTGCGCATGAACGCGACCGCGAAGAGCGGCTCGATGCCGCCCGAGCAGCCCGCGAAGATCGAGATGGTGCCGGTGGGGGCCACCGTGGTCAGGTTGCAGTTGCGGAGCTCCTGAGCTCCGCGGATGCGCGTGCCGTCGGCGCGACGCGCAGCGGTGCGGTCTGGGCCCCAGATCGAGCCGCGCCAAGCCGGGAAGACGCCGCGCGTTTCGGCGAGACGCTGCGACTCGGCGCGCGCTTCCTGGTCCACGAACGCCATCACCTTTCGCGCGAGCTCGACTCCCGCCTCCGAGTCGTACGGGATGCCGAGGCGGACGAGCATGTCCGCCCAGCCCATGACCCCCAGTCCGATGCGACGGATCTTCTGGGCGAGGTCGTGGATCTCGGGGAGCGGATAGACGTTCGCGTCGATGACGTTGTCGAGGAAATGCGTCGACAGGTGGATCACCTTGGCGAGCGCATCCCAGTCGATCGCCATTTCCGGTGCATCGCCCCAGCGGGCCTCGGGACGCACGAACGCGCCCAGGTTGATGGAGCCGAGGTTGCACACGTCGTACGGCAGGAGCGGCTGCTCCCCGCACGGGTTCGTCGCCTCGTACTCGCCCAGCTTCGGCACCGGGTTGTACTCGTTGGCGCGATCGATGAAGAACGTGCCAGGCTCACCCGTCAACCAGGAGCCGTGCACGATCATGTCGAAGATCTCGCGCGCGTTCTCGCGTCCGGTGATCTCCTTCGTCTTCGGGTTGACGAGGTCGTACTCTTCGCCCTTCGCCACCGCGTCCATGAACGCGTCGGTGATGGCGACCGAGATGTTGAAGTTCGTCACCTGCGTCGTGTCGTTCTTGCAGGTGATGAACTTGCGGATGTCGGGATGGTCGACGCGCAGAATGCCCATGTTGGCACCGCGCCGCGTGCCGCCCTGCTTCACCACGTCCGTGCTCGCATCGTAGAGCTTCATGAACGACACGGGTCCGGACGCGACGCCCATGGTCGAGCGCACGGTCTCGCCCTCGGAGCGCAGGCGCGAGAAGGAGAAGCCGGTGCCGCCCCCCGACTGGTGCACGAGCGCCATCGCCTTGAGCGTGTCGTAGATACCGCTCTGGCCGTTCGAGAGCGCGTCGTCGATGGGGAGCACGAAGCACGCGGAGAGCTGGCCGAGAGGACGCCCCGCATTCATGAGCGTGGGCGAGTTCGGCTCGAAGGTGCCCGCGGTCATGAGGTCATAGAACTTGCGGGCGACCTGGTCCACCGCGGCGGGCGACGCGCCGTAGTCCCGGTCCACGTCGGCGATCGTGCGCGCGACGCGCCAGAACATCACTTCGGGCTTCTCCGTCGGCTTCCCTTGGCCGTCCTTCTTCAGGTAGCGCTTCTCGAGCACGAGTCGAGCGTTGTCCGTGAGGTCGGGCCTGGGCAGGTCCGCGGGCAGAACGTCGTCGAAGATGTGGGACTCACGGGGGGCACGAACCTGGTGCACGAGCGTCATTTCCGGGCCAGCTCCTGTGGACGGAGGGTGGAGAACCCTGGATGTAGAGGTTGAAAAGCGGCGGGAGATGGCTCCCGCCGCCGAATGGCCTGTGGAAACGCCCTTTCTGGCCTACTGGATCTTGGGCTCGCGCATAGTACGCGTCCCATATGTTGTGGTCAAGCGCGCGCCCGAGAGATCTCGGAGTGGCGCGGAGCGGCTCCGCCGGCGGACGTTGTCTTCGGTAAATCTTCGGGCTTTCGCCAGGCTCGGCAAGGGGCCTGGGCAACCCTCAGAACGGGAGCCCCGCGCGCACGTACACCTCGGGATTCGCGCCGCCCACCAGCGGCGCGGCGAGCCCGGTGCGCACCAGCAACCCATCGTTCCAGAAGCCCAGGACGCCGACCGTGACCTCTGCGCCGACCGACGCGATCGCTTCGCCGCTCGGATTCGGGCCCCAGGCGTTGCCCGCATCGGCGAAGAGCGAGCCCACGACCCTGTCGAAGAAGAGTGGCCACGCGCCTAAGCCGCGGTTCACCAGCATGATCGGGAACCGGTACTCGACCGATCCCGCCCACGCGTATCGGCCGATGCGGCTCGAGGGCGCGTACCCACGTACGGGCAAGAACACGTACGAGCCTCCGAAGAGCTCCAGGCCGGTGACGTCCTCGACCGACCCGCTCGCGCCCCCGACGCTGAAGTGGCCGAACTGCGAGCCCGCGCCCCATGCCGAACCGCCGGCGCCCTGCACCGCGAGCACGTGGCGAGCATACCCTGCTTCCCAAAGCGGGACGTAGGCCCGTACGCGCGACGTGATCTCGGCGAACGTGCGGTCGACGCCAACGATGCCGACATCGGCCGTCCGGAGGCCCTGCTGGCGACGTGAGCGTCCCTGCACCGCCACCGAGAAGCCCCGCGTTCCCCCGATCTGGAAGGAGTGGCTACGCGCGGTCGAGTACCCGACCGCGAGTCGCGCTTCGCCCAGCCGAGTCGTGGGCCGTGACAGCGAATAGCCCCTGGGAGTCTGCAGACCGGTGTTCAGCAGCTCCCGTGACTCCCACACGAGTCCGCCTCCGAGCGTGAGCGCGAGCGAGCGGCGGAAGCGAGCGTCGATCAGCGTAGTGGAGGCATCGAGTATGCGCTCGCGCTCGAGGACGTAGAGGGTGTCGGCGCCGCCGCTGCCGAGAAGCTGGCCGGCTGAGGACCAGCGCTGTTCGGCTCGCAAGGTCAACGTGGGATTCCCGAAGCCGCCGTAGGCGTAGGCTGCACCGCCCTCGACTTCGGTTCGATCCGTGAACATCTGCGCGTACACCGCGTAGGCGTGTCGGCCCACGAGGTCCACGCCGGAGGTCTGGATGCCTACGCCGTAGTCCAGGAGCTGCTTCTCGGGAAGCGACACGCTCCCCGCTCGGGTCGCACCCGCTACCACGGGCTCCCGCAGGCGCGGCAGCCAGTAGTGGGGGAGAAGCGTCGGCCAGACGGAGTAGCCATCGACCTGGCCGCTGGCCGGAGCAGGGGCCACCCATGGGCGTGGCGCCTCGAAGCGGCCGTCGGGTGCGGGCGCGGGCCTCGCCGACGCGGGCTGGAAGGGGACGCGCTCGGCTTCCCAGCCATCCACGTGATATCCGCTGAAGTAGAGCCAACGCCCCGACGGATCCACGGACGGGTACGTGGCCCCCGTGCGCAGGTTCGTCAGCAAGCGCGGCGCCGCAGTGCGCCCCGTGGCGGCATCGACTTCCGCTCCCAGGAGGTTCATGATGCCGGTGCGGTCGGACGACCACACGATCCAGCGACCGTCGGGACTCCACGCGGGCGCGAGATCGACGGCGCGGTCGTCGGTGATCCGCTGGACCTCCCGGCCTGTGGCCGCATCCAAGATCACCACGTCGTGGTAGGCTCCCGGCTGCCAACGCGTGGCGGCGATCCAGCGCCCGTCAGGCGAGATCCTCGGGAACGCCCAGTGCACCTCCAGGGCCGAAGCCACGAGCGTTTCGACCGCGCCGTTCGCGAGGTCTACGCGCACGAGACCGTTCGTGCCGTCGCCGTTTTGCACCGCGACCGCCCAGCGACCGTCGGGAGAGCCCGAAGGCTGCTCCAGGCGCGCGCGGTGGGTGAGGCGCGAGGTGCCGCCACTCAGGTCGGTCACGTACAGATCGGAGTAGGCGCGGTACGGGCCGTCCTGCTCGAACTGCGAGAGGAGGATACGCCCGTCGGGGAGCCAGTCGTAAGCGGAGAGGCCGTTGGTGCGTGTGAGCTGCTCCGAGTCACCGCCCTCGACCGACTGTCGGTGGAGCTGTAGGTCGGAGCGTCCGTCGGCGCGCGCGTAGACGAGCGTGGTCCCGTCCGGAGACACGGACGGGTAGTAGGCCCAGCGCGCACCTTCTGTCAGTCGGTCGGGCTCGGAGACCGGACCCAGGCGAGCCAGCTCCACATCCAAGCCGCCGTAGCGAGCCGTCAGGGAGTCGGTCCACTCTCGCCATGCCTGCGAGAGCGAGACGTCGAACGCCGACCTGCCGGCCGCGTCCAAGCGATAGGGGATCCACTGCCCTGCCACCGCCTCGGCGAACCTGCTCATGCGCTCCTCGCCGTACCGGTCGAGCAGGTACTCGAAGAACATCGAGCCGTACGCGTACTGCCTGCTCCCGCCGGGCCATAGCGGGGAGGAGCCGCTGGCCTGGTCGAGGCGCTCTAAGCGGCCCTCGAGCGCGGCCGTGCGCAGCACCATCTCGTGGAACGTGCCGTGCACACGCCCCGCCGTCGTGAGCTCGGACTCGTACCAGGTCGCCAGCCCCTCGATCACCCACCCGGGCGTCGCGGTGTTGGGGAAGTAGGGCCAACCGGACTCCGCGCGGCCGAAGACGCCCCTGAGCAGCCGGCCGATCGGGTTCCGTGCGTAGTCCAGGTGCACGACGTGCGCGAGCTCGTGCGTGATGACCAGCTCCATCCAGTCGTCGAAGTAGGTCAGCGTGGGCCCGTCCACCGGAGGCCGCGCGAACACCACGATTCGCCTCGAGGGCACGACGCTCGCGTACCCGTTCGAGTCGTCGGAGTGATCGGTGAGGAGGAGGTCGATGCGCCCCCGTCGGGGCTCGACCAGTCGCTCGGAGAGCTGACCGTACGCGACCTCGGCGATGCTCCCGGCCCGCCGGGCGAGCTCTTCCAAGCGGGCGGGGAACGACACGCGGAAGTGCTCGGTGGTGAGCGTTCGCCAGTCGTCGTCCGGCGCCTGCGCGCGCACACCGGGCACCATGCCGGCGAGCGCGACGAACGCCGCCATGACGCCCGGGGTCATGCTCTTGATGCGCCGACGCGCGCTCGCCACCCTTCTCCCTCCTCCGCACTTCATCGCCCATGACCTCCGAAGAGAGCCTCTGGTATCGCCTCGGCTACGCGCTCGAGGGCGGGAAGGTCACGCAGACGGGCGGGAAGGCGCGCCCACGACGTGCCGGACGCGGAGGACGGCCGCGCGGCGGACGTACGGAGCGCGAGGGCCGGACCCGCCCCTCGCAGGCCGAGACAGAGCGCGAAAGCGCCCTGACCGACGATCTCGTGACGGCGGGGATCGCCGCGGCTGCCGCCCGCCTGCTCGATGCCTGGCAACCTAGCCGCAAAGCCGGGTGGAAGCGGTTGGCGTGGGCCGGCGCGGCGGGCGCGGCCGCCACGCTCTTGATCGACCTGCTCAAGCCGGTCCTGCGCGGAAAGCCGGAGCTCCCGGAGTTCGACCGCGACCTGTTGGAGCGCCTCCTCGCCGGCGCGGGACAGGGGCTGATCTACGGAGCCGTCGTCGAGCCGCGCGTGCCGGGTCCGCCTCTCTTGAAGGGCGCGCTGTTCGGCTCCGCGGAGTACGCCGCCGCGGCGTCCGGAGGTCTCGGGCGCTTGCTCAAGGCGCACGCGCCGCAGGCGAGGCTCCCCCTCGTGGGACAGATCTTCGAGGACGCGGATCCGGAGGAGCGAGCGTACCTGGAGCATCTGGCGTTCGGGGTAGCGCTCGCGCTGCTCTACGGGTCCAGCCCGTCGAGCAACGGCACCGACGAGGAGGGCGAAGGGGAGTAGCTCTCGAGCGAGGCATCGCCGCCGTAGCTGCCCGGGCAGACGGGGATGCGAACCTCTTCGGGGGACGCCGGTGCCGCGCTCGAGCGCTGCTCGGGGGGGAGTACGCCGAGGAGTTGCGCTCCCCCAGCGCCAGGCTGGCCGAACGCGCGCACGAAGCAGAAAGCCCCAGGGCGACGCAGGACCGCAGCGCCCACGTTGCGACGCGCCAGACCATCCCATTCGTCCAGGAGCACGTAGCGCGACCCTAGCTCGTCGGCCAGCGCGAGCTGAACGGCAGGATCCGGATCGAACGGGAACGTGCGGCTCGGCACGCCGCTCAATACATAGAAGTGACTCGGCTTGCGCGTGAGCACCGAGGATCCGTCCGGGAGCGAAGCACCGGCCCACTCGGCGGCCTCCGCGAACGCCATCACGCCGAGACCGTAGCATGCGAACGGACCATTGCCGCGCACGACGGCTGCACACGCGCGGGCCTCGCGTGTTGCGCGCACCCAGCTGGCGCCGGCCGGCACGAGGATGGCGACGAGCGCTAGCGCGACCACGGGGGCGACGAGGAAGCGCGGGATCCGCTGCGCGGCGTCGTGCACCGCTACCGTCCCGTAGAAGAAGACGAGCGGATAGAGCGGGAGCGCAAAGCGATCCCCAGACCAGACTTCGGGCCACACCAGGATCAGCCCGGCGTACAGTGGCAGGAAGAGCTCTACGGGGCCGACGCGCTCCCGCACTGTACGCGCCCATCCATACAGCGCCACGAGAGTGAGCACGACGCCGAGCACGGCGACGCCGTCGCCACCCGGCCCGACGATGCCGCCCGGGCCGTGCCGGGTCACGTAACCCACCGCGTTCGCCAGCGCCCGCGGCACGAGATCGAGCACGCCGATGGTGCCGAGCGTCGGCTGATAAGGGTCGATCAACCAGAACTCCGCGGCGTACGACCCCGGCGCGCCCCTCCCCCGCCACCACCACGCGAGCGCCGGCAGACCGAGCGCGATGCCGGTGGCGAGAGCGGCACGCCAGCGCCTCTCGAGGGCGAGCCACGCGAGGAGCGCGACCACGAGCGGGAGGCCAGCCGAGCGGGTGAAATACGCGAGACCGGCCAGGACGACGCCGGCGGCGAGCCACCAGGTACGGCGGGGACTTTCGCCCGTCGACACCTCGAGCGCCCAGAACGAGGCCAGCGTCAGCGCCACGAAGACCGGGTCGGAGAGCACCCAGTGGCTGTAGTAGACCACCGCGGACGAGACGGCGAGGAGGAGCGCGACGATGAACGCCGACCACGCCCCGATGCGTTTCTCGGCCCAAGCATAGGTCAGCCCCACGGCCAGGAGCGTCGAGACCACCGCGGTCCACTTGAGCGCGACCCACGTGCGCGCCCCGAGCCCGATGAGTGCAGCCAAGATCAGCGGAAATACGGGCGGATACTTGGTGTGCGGGAGCCCCGCCGGGTCGAAGACCTCGGTGTACGACCCGGTCGTGAGAAGGCCGTAAGCCAGGCTCACGTACGTCGAGTTGTCCCCCCCGGAGTGCGGCGCAGGGTTGAAGGCCCGCACCACGAGCACACCACTCACGACCAATGAGGCCGCGAGCAGGAACCACCGCAGTGTACGTGCCTCCTTCACCGCCCGATATCCCCCACCACGCGAGACACCACGCCGCCCACCGCGTCGAGGCGCCGCCTGGCCTCCGCGGGGTCGATGCCGAGCTTGCCCATGACCAGGGCAGTCTTCACGTGACCGCCGGCCCGCTCCAGCAACGAGCTCGCCTGGGCCCGATCGATCTCGAGCATCGACTCCAGGATGCGCTCGCCGCGGTCGCGCAGCTTCTCGCAGGTCACCTGCAGGTCCACCATCAGGTTTCCGTACACCTTGCCGAGGCGGATCATGGCGCCGGTCGAGATGGTGTTGAGCACGAGCTTGGTCGCGGTCCCCGCCTTCATGCGCGTCGAGCCGGTGATCACCTCGGGCCCGACCAGGGGTGCGATCACCACGTCGTGCTTGGCGACGAGCTCCTCGGTCGGGTAGGTGCAGAGCAGAAAGCCGGTGCGCGCCCCGAGCGCGCGAGCGCGGTCGAGCGCGCCGTGCACGTAGGGCGTCGTGCCGGAGGTCGCGATGCCGAGCACGAAGTCGTGCGCGCCCACGCCGAGATCGTCCATGGCGGCGGCTCCGTTCGAGGGCGAGTCCTCCGCACCCTCCTTGGCGCGCACGAGCGCGTCGTAGCCGCCCGCGATCACACCCCGCACCATGGCCGGGTCGGTGCCGTAAGTGGGCGGCATCTCGGCGGCGTCGAGCACGCCCAGGCGGCCCGAGGTACCGGCGCCGACATAGACGAGGCGTCCACCCTTCCGAAAGGCCTCCTCCGCCAGCTCGAGCGCCTTGGCGATCGCCTCCCGCTCCTCGCCGACCGCCTCGGCCACCATGCGATCCTCGGCGTTGATCAGATCGACGATGCCGAGCGGATCCAGCTCGTCGATGCGGCGCGAGTTCGGGTTGCGCTGTTCGGTGAGGCGGCGGTCGCGCATGGCAGTTCGCGAATGGGCAGTTGCAGAGGGCACCCGGTGTCCAGACCTTTCGGCGCCCGAAGCTACCCTCCTCGCACCGTCTGGGGCCATGCTGCGACACTCGGCCGGATCCTCGGCCAAAGCCCTACCGGGACACGCTTTCCGGACAGTCGCCCTCGCGCTGGCGTTCGCGGTCGGTGCGTGCACGAGGGATGCGATCCCGGCCGACTGGCCCCACCGCGGCGGTGACGCGGTCCGCGGGACGCACGGGATGGTCGTGACGACCGACTCGATCGCGTCGCAGGTGGGTGTCGACGTTCTCCGCGCGGGCGGGAACGCGGTGGACGCGGCGGTCGCGGTCCAGTTCGCGCTCACGGTCGTGAACCCCGAGGCCGGCAACATCGGCGGCGGCGGCTTCATGGTCGTGCGCCTGACGGACGGCACGACCGCCGCGCTCGACTTCCGCGAGCGCGCGCCGCTCGCGGCCACGCGAGACATGTACCTCGACTCCGCGGGTAACGCGACCGACGGAAGCCTGGTCGGGCACCTCGCGAGCGGCGTCCCCGGCAGCGTGGCGGGCATGTGGGCCGCCCACCAGCGCTTCGGCGCGCTGCCGTGGGCCGACCTGCTCGAGCCCGCCATCCGTATCGCCCGCGGCTTCGAGGTGCGGGAGCGCTTCCTCGGCTCCATCGACGCCGACGCGGTCGAGCTCCTGTCGGGCTTCCCGGCGTCGGCCGCACAGTTTCTGCCGCGCAACGGTCAGCCGCCCCTGCTGGGCGACACGCTTCGTCAGCCCGACCTGGCTCGGACGCTCGAGCGCACTCGCGACCGAGGCGCCGACGGCTTCTACCGTGGCGAGACCGCCGACCTGCTCGTGGCGGAGATGGAGCGCGGTGGCGGCATCATCTCTCACGAAGATCTCGCAGGGTACGAGGCAGTGTGGCGCGAGCCGACTTCGTTCGAGTACCGAGGCCACACGGTTCTCTCGATGTCACCGTCGTCCTCGGGCGGCACGACGCTGGCGGAGATGGCGTTGATCCTCGAGCGATACGACCTCGCCGCGCTGGGCTGGCACTCGGCGGAGTCGATCCACCTGTACGCGGAGGCGTGGAAGCGCGCCTACGCAGACCGCAATCAGGTGCTGGCCGACCCGGACTTCGTCGAGGTGCCAGTCGAGCGCATGACGTCGGCGGCGTACGCCGCCGAGCGCGCGGAGTCGATCGCGACGTCCGCGGCCACTCCGTCTGCTGCGGTTGCCCCCGGCCTCACTGCGGCGGTGCGAGAGGGCGAGAACACGACGCACTACTCGATCGTGGACGACGCGGGCAACGCCGTCGTGGTGACCACGACGCTCAACTCACTCTACGGAAGCGGAGTGACCGTGACGGGCGCCGGCTTCGTCTTGAACAACGAGATGGACGACTTCGCGGTCCAGCCCGGAAGCCCGAACCAGTTCGGTCTGGTCCAGGGTGCTCTCAACGCGATCGAGCCCGGCAAGCGCATGCTCTCGTCGATGACGCCGACGATCGTGGTCTCGCCCGAAGGGAGCCTGCTGATGCTCACGGGCACGCCCGGCGGCGCAACGATCACCACCACCGTCTTCCAGACGATCTCGAACGTGCTCGACTACGGCATGGGCGTGGTCGACGCCGTGAACGCGCCGCGGGTGCACCACCAGCACCTGCCGGATGCGCTCTACTTCGAACGTCGCGGGCTTCCTTCGACCACGGTGCGCGACCTCGAGGCACTCGGCCACACCGTCACCGAACGACGGGGCGACTCCGGCGACGTGCAGATGATCCTCGTAGTCGGCGACACGCTCACCGCATGGTCCGACCCCCGCGGCGGCGGCCGCGCGATCGGGTACTGAGCCGAGACCATGGGCGAGCTGCGCACGATCCTCCCGTTCTTCCGGCCCTACCGCAGGGGCCTGATCATCGGAATCGTTTGCACCGCGCTCGCGAACGTGCTCCAGATCGCGGCGCCGTACCTGACCAAGCTGGTCATCGACGGCCTATCTGCAGCGGACGTCACCGCGGCGCGCATCGCGTTCCTGGGCGGACTGATCGTGGTCGCCGCAGCCGTCGGCGGCGTCTTCCGGTATGTCATGCGGCAGCTCATGAATGGGATCAGCCGGCGGGTGGAGACGGACCTGCGGGATGCCTACTTCAGGCATCTGCTCCGCCTCGACGCCACGTACTACGGCACCATCCGCACGGGCGACCTGATGAGTCGCGCGACGAACGACACCGGCGCGGTCCGCCAGGCGGTCGGGCCTTCGGTCATGTACCTGGTGAATACGGCGGTGACCTTCGCGTTCGCGCTCGGCTTCATGATCTGGATCAGCCCGCGGCTCACGCTGCTCGCCATGCTTCCCATGCTCGGCCTCCCGGTCATCGTGCTGGGCTTCGGCCGTGTGATCCATGAGCGCTACGAGGAGATCCAGGAGCAGTTCTCGGTGCTCTCGACCTTCGTGCAGGAGAACTTCACCGGCGTGCGCATCGTGCGGGCTTACACGCAGGAAGCCGACCAGGCGCGGCGTTTCGACGAGCAGAACGAGCACTACCGCTCGCAGAACATGGGGCTGGTGCGCATAGCCGGGCTCTTCCATCCCGCCCTCGGCCTTCTCTCCGGCGCCGCCATGGTGGTGGTGACGTGGGTGGGCGGCACACAGGTGATGAACGGCGCGATCACGCTTGGCGACTTCGTGGCGTTCTCGCTCTACCTCGCGACCATGGTCTGGCCGATGATCGCGCTGGGCTGGGTCATGAACGGGATCAAGCGGGGAGAGGCGTCCATGGGCCGCATCAATCAGGTGATGCGCGCCCAGCCGCTGGTCGCCGCGCCGGCGCGTCCCGTGGCGCTCGAGAACGTCCGAGGCGAGGTAGCGTTCGAGAACGTCTCGTTCGCCTACCCTGGAACGCAGCGGCCTGTGCTGGAGGACGTGAGCTTCGTGGCCAGCGCGGGCGATACGGTCGCGATCGTCGGGCAGACCGGTTCAGGGAAGAGCACGCTCGTCGCGCTCATGGCCCGGCTGTACGACCCGACCGCGGGCCGGATCACTGTCGACGGCGTGCCGCTCACGGACCTCGACCCGGGTGACCTCCGCCGGAGTATCGGCGTGGTGCCGCAGGACCCCTTCCTCTTCTCGGACACGATCGAACGGAACATCGGCCTGGGCGTCGAAGACGACGCACGCCGGTCCGAGCTCGTGACGCGGGCCGCCTCCGTGGCGCAGCTGCACGAGCAGATCCTCGACTTCCCCTCGCAGTACGCGACGCTTCTCGGCGAACGTGGCATCAACCTGTCGGGGGGTCAGAAGCAGCGCGCGACGTTGGCCCGGGCACTCGCGCGCTCGCCCGCGGTCATCGTCCTGGACGACGCACTGAGCGCGGTGGACACGCACACGGAGGCGGCCATCCTGGCCGACCTACGAGGCGCGGTGCGCGGGACCACGGCGTTCATCGTCAGCCACCGCGTGTCGGCGGTGATGCACGCGGATCAGATCTTGGTGCTCGAGCACGGACGCATCGTCGAGCGCGGCAGACACGCGGAGCTGATCGCCGCGAACGGGACGTACGCGCGGCTGCTGCGCAGGCAGTTGCTCGAGGAGGGGCTGGAGACGGCGGTCGCGTAATCATGGACACGCTCACGACGCACTTCACGTGCTCGCCCAGGCGACCGGGCTTGCCCACCGTGTTCATCACCTCGCGGAGGAGATCCTCGTCGGTCAGCTCCTCGGGGTCACGGCCCGGGAAACGCTCGCGGTACTCCTGCTTGAACTCGTCGATCTCGCGCGCGGCCACCTTCTTGAACTCGGGGCTCATCGCCTCGCCGGACTCGAGCTGGGAGCTGTCGACCAGAATCGTGGTGGGGCGGGCTGTCCAATGTCCGTCCACGACGTTGCTGAAGAGCGGCAGCTTGCCCGGCACCATCACGGTCTCCTCGCCGACCTGCTTCTCCCAGCCGGAGACGTAGTCGTACACGAGCTTGGAGACGTTCGTGTTGTTGCACACCACGATGAAGACCGGCGGCGGCAGGCCGGCGTCCTTGGTGGACTCCCAGAGGGCGTGGTACTTCGCGTAGTTGTCGTAGAGAGACTTGATCGCACCGTTGAGCTCGACGGGCATGACGGGATCGCCCGTCACCGCCTCTGTCGCGCGGCCCTTCCGGGGAAGATCGTCGCGAATGCGTTCCCAGAGCGCGCGATAGGTTGGGAGCGTGCCGCTCATCTGGTTGTCGTCGACGGGCACCCGCGGGACCTTCACGATGCCCGACTCGATGGCATCGATCAGCGAGAAGTCCGAGGCGACCCACGGGAACAGCGTGCCCTCTGGCCAGCCGGACCCCCGCAGAAAAAACGGCGTGGCCGAAAGGTCTTAGACGACCTTCGCGCCCATCTTCCGTTGCACGGCTTCGATGCCCGACAACCAGACGCGCGCCTGCTCCTCGCGACTCTCGGCTTCGCGCCGGTCCTCACCCTTCAGCTTCTCGTCGTCATCCGAGGTCTTGCTTCGATAGCAGTGGTGCGCCTCGTCGTTGAGGACGACGATCCCGCGCTTGGTGCCTAATTCCCTGCAGACGCGGCGGACGACCTGCTCAGGCGACTCCGTGAACGCCTGCGTCGTATCCGCCCCGAGGATCTTCTTCGTGAGGCGTGCGGCGTCGCCGTGCTCGCGGGGGAGGAATGCGTGGTAGTTGGTAATGACGATCTTGGCGCGCTCGAGCTTCTAGAGGAGATCGGGGGGAAGCAGGTCTCTCTGCTTGTAGTAGTTGTCGGGGTCGTTGGGCCAGAGCACCCGGAGCCGATCGCGGATGGTGATGCCTGGGCACACGACCAGGAACGCATCGCTGAAGCGACCGTCCTGAGGACTCGCGAACTTGTTCAGGGCCTGCCACGAGATGAGCATGCCCATCACGACTGTCTTGCCCGCCCCCGTGGCCATCTTCAGTCCTACGCGGAAAACCTCGGGGTTGCCACCGGTTTCGTTCGCCGCCCGCAGCTCATTCAGAATCCACGCGTCGCCGTACTTGGATGCGACTTCGCTGATGTAGATCGCAGTCTCGATCGCTTCGATCTGACAGAAGAAGAGCCTTTGGTCACGACCGGGGTCCGTCCAATACGCGAGCAACCGTGCGGTCGTCGCCGTCACACCGGCGTATCCGCCTCGGCGCCAGAGGCCGACCTTCTCGCGAATGCGGTTGACCAGTTCGTTCTACTTCAGCCGGTCGCGCACCCATTCGGCCTCGAGTGAGAGCTGCGCGCTTCGCCGCGGGCCCGCAATGGGCACGAAGAAGCTCGACTCGCGGCGGCCGCGATCGATCCGACCGGTGATCCCCTTCTCGCCGAACTCGAAATGGCGCTCGGGTTCGGCGAATGGAGAGTTGATGATCGGGTTCTGGATGACGACGTCGGCCATGCGCCTATCCTAGCGCCTCGCTGCCGACTTCGCCCTCAGATCCGCTCCAGAATCCACGCCGGCGTGAAACGCGCCAGCCACGCCGACAGCACCGTGAGCCGACCGGTGAGCAGCAGCAGTCCGAGGAAGACGAGCAGCACGCCCGACGCCTTCTCCACGTACGGCATCCAGCGGCGGAAGCCCTTGAATGCCTGCAGGAAGCGATCGAGCGCGAGGGCGGCGAGCAGGAACGGGACCGCGAGCCCCAGGGAGTACACGCTGAGCAACCCGACGCCCGCCCACATGGTCTCCTGCGCGAAGCCGTACGTCAGGATGGCGCCCAGGATAGGGCCGAGGCACGGAGTCCACCCTGCGCCGAAGGCGACCCCCACGCCCAGCGTGCCGAGGTACCCCGCCGGTTTGTCCGCGAGGTGCACGCGGCGCTCGCGAAGCAGAGGGGCTAGGCGCAGCATACCCGCCAAGTGGAGGCCCAGCACGACGATGAGCACGCCACCGAGACGCTCGATCCACACGCGGTAGGCTCGGAAGAACTGTCCTAGGAAGGAGGCACTGGCGCCGAGGAGCACGAAGATGAGGCTGAAGCCGACCACGAAGAGCGTGGCGTGCACGAGCGTCGTCTTCCGGTTCACACCCTGCTCGAGATCCTCGAGGCTCATCCCCGTGACGAACGCGAGGTAGCTCGGGACGAGCGGAAGCACGCAGGGCGACAAGAACGAGAAGAGCCCCGCGGTGAAGGCGATGGCAACGCCGATCTCGACCTCGCTCATTCAGCCTCCCTCTCCTCGCGCCGGGCCCGGCGCGCCTGAATGTACGCGCGCGCGCCCGTGGTGAGCGCGAGCCACGCTGCGATCGCTGCGACGGTCCAGCCAATTAGCGTCGGCATGAGCGCAGCGAGCACGGCGACGAGCAGGATCGCGACCGACACCGTGCCGAGAACGGTGCGGTCCTCGCGCCCGAGCGGCCGGTTGCCGGCGAGCGCTCCGCCGAGCGCCTCGCTCGCGCGCACCACCGAGGCGAGGCTGACCCGGCCCTGGCCCTGGCCCCGTGTGCGCAACCGCTCGGGCAGCGACCCCTTCGGGTCGAGCGGCGCCGTGGGCAGTAACGTGGAGGCGCGGCGTGCCACCGCGGACCGGCCAGGCAGGACGATCTCCATCGACGACGCCAGGTCGGCGAGGAAGAGACCCTGCAGCTGACGCGCCAATCCGTCGTCGAGGACGCCCACATCGAGCTCCCAGTTTCCCATCAGGCTGGAGGGGTTGAGGTTGCTCGACCCGACTCTGCACCAGAGGCCGTCCACCACTGACGTCTTCGCGTGCATCATCGGTCCCTGCCACTCGAAGATGCGCACGCCGGCCTCGAGCAGGAACCGATACCCCCCCCGGCTCATGCTGCCGACGATGGGCCAATTGTTGTGCGCCGGCACGAGGATGCGGACATCCACGCCCTGCCCCGCCGCCGCCGCGAGCGCCTCGGACAGTGCCCGCGGCGCGACGAAGTACGCGTCGGTGATCCAGATGGACTCGCTCGCCCGCAACGCATTCAGGTGCAGCGTACGGTAGACCCGCGCGCGTCCCGGCTCGCCCTCGATCAGCCACACCGGCGTGCTCCCCACGTCGACCGCGGGGGCGAGGGTACCGGCGAGCGCGAGCGGCTCGTCCACCGAGCTCCAAACGCGCTCGAACGCGAGCGCAGCCGCGCGCGCGGCAGGGCCACGAATCGATACGCCCGTGTCGCGCCAGGGCGCCTGCGTGCGCGTGCCCGCCCACTCGATTCCCACGCACATGCCGCCGACCCACGCGACCTCTCCGTCCACCACGACCAGTTTGCGGTGGTCGCGCTGCAGGGCACCGAACGGGTCGCCGAGTCGGATCGCCGGCCGATTGAACGCGCGCAGGTGTGCCCCCGCCTTTCGCAGGGGCGTCCAGAATGACCGCGGCGTAGCCCAGCACCCGAGCCAGTCGTAGATGGCGTACACGGGTACGCCCTGGTGCGCCTTGCGGACGAGGGCATCGCGGAGCTCGCGACCCACCTCGTCGTCGCGCACGAGGTAGTTCTCGAAGTAGACGAACTTGGTGGCCGCGTCGATGGCCTCGAGCCAACCGGCGAGCGCGTGCGACCCCTCGAAGTGGAGTTTCAGCTCGTTGCCCGTGATCGTCGGCCCGCCGGTCGCGCGCTCGACCTGGGACCAGGGCCATGCGTTTCCGCCGGCCCGGCGATCCAGGGTTCGCCTGCGCGTCAGCGGCGTGGGCGCAGCCACGACCGGATCGGTGACGACGGGATGATCGGTAGGCATGCGCGGCCAGCTACTCGGCGCGGAGCGCCTCCATCGGGTCGACCCGGGTCGCGCGGCGCGCGGGTATCCACGCGGCGAGCACCGCCACCGTCGCGAGCATGGCACCCACGAGCACGTAGGTCATGGGGTCGGTCGGTCTCACTCCGAAGAGAAGGTCGGCCAAGAATCGAGACAGCAGTGCCGCAGCCAATACGCCCGTCGCCACCGCCACGACGGCGAGCAGAGCACCCTCACGGAGCACCATGCCGAGGACCTGGTTGCGACCTGCACCCAAGGCCATGCGCACACCGAACTCCCGCGTGCGCTGACTGACCGTGAATGCGAGCACGCCCAGCACGCCGATCGCAGCGATCAGCAACGCCAAGACGGCAAACGACGAGAAGAGGGCGGCATTGAGCCGCTCAGGTGCCACGTCGTCCGCCCTCAAGTCGGCGAGCGTGTTCACGTTGTCGACCGGGCGGTCGGCGTCCATGCCGCGCAGGAGCTCGGTGACGCGGCTGGCCACCGGACCTGCGGGTCCGTTCGTGCGGACCACGATGGCGGCGCCCGCACCCGCCTGCTGCGCAGGCCGGTAGATCGTGTGCGCTCCGGCAACCGAGAGTCCATACTCGCGCGTGTCCGCAGCCACGCCGACGATGCGCAGCCAGTCTCCCCAGGAGCCGTCGAACTGCTGTTGTGCCACGCGGCGGAAGATGGGATCCTCGGAGCCGAACAGATCCCGCGCCATGCTCTCGTTGATGATGATCACGCGCTCCGACGTGCGGTCGTCGGCCAGAGTGAAGCCGCGCCCGCTGGTGATCGGGACGCCCACGGTGAGGAAGTAGTCGGGGGAGACCGCGTTCACCTGCCCCATCGGCGACACCACGCCGTCCTCGGCGAGCCCCTCGACCCGGAACGTCCGCTGCGTGAGCGAAGCAGACTCGAACGGGGCCCGTGAGGCGTGCGCGGCAAGGCGGACCCCGGGGAAGCTGATGATCTCCTCGACCACGCGATCCATGAGGAGCAAGTTCTCTTCTTGGCTCAGCCCGGTGGTGTTCGGCGCTTGCATCGTCACCACGCTCTCGTAGTCGATGCCGGTGTCCACGCGCGTGAGGTTGACCAGGCTCCGCACCAGGAGCCCCGCGCCTATGAGCAGCGTGAACGAGAGCGCGAGCTGGCTCACGACCAGCAAGCGTTGCAGGTGCTTGCGGGGGAGCCCCACGCCACCCCGCGCCCCGCCCGCCGCTCCGGCCGCGTTGCCGAGCGCGTGGATGCCCGGGAGCGACGGCGCCCAAGCGAGCAGCAGGGCCACCCCGACCGCGATGCCGGCCGTGAAGAGGAGCACGGTCGTGTCGATCGAGATCTCGCCGGTGCGGACCGTGAAGCGGTTGGTGTACTGCACCAGTAGCCCGAGCCCCACGCCGGCGAGGACCACGCCGACACCGGCCCCTGCCAACGCGAGCACCAGGTTCTCCGTCAGCAGCTCTCGACGCAGCCGTCCATTCCCCGCACCGAGGGCCGCACGCACCGTGAGCTCGCGCTCGCGGCGCACGATGCGCGTCAGGGTGAGGTTGGCGACGTTGGCGCAGGCCAGCACGAGGACGAGCGCGACCGTGCCCATGAGCACGAGTAGCGTCGGGCGGGCGTCACGCGTGAGCTCCTCCTGCCAAGGTGCAGCCTCGATGGTGTAGCCGATGTGCGGCGGGTAGGCCTCCGGATACGCTTGGTGGGCCGCGTCGCTGAGCGCGAGCAGCTCCGAGCGAGCCGCGTCGACGGTCACGCCCTCGCGCAACCTGGCGAAGACGTCGGTCATGCGGTGCGTGCGCGCATCCTGCATGGTCGCGCTCTGGTAGTGCTCGTTGGTCGAGTAGTTGACGAAGAAGTCTTGCCTGCCGGTGCCGGTGTAGTGCGTGCCGGGTGCGAGCACGCCGACGATGCGGGTCGTGGTCGGCTCGGAGAACGCGTACAGCCGCACGGTACGCCCGACCACGTCGTCTTCGCCGCCGAACGCGCGCGTCCAGTAGTCGTACGTCAGCACCATGACCGGCTCGGCACCCTCGCCGTCGTCCTCGGGCTCGAGCGTACGCCCCAGCAAGGCGCGCAGCGCGAGCACGTCGAAGTAGTTCGACGTCACCAGCCCTCCCACCGCACGGTGGGGGACCTCGTCGGCCACGACCGCGAACGTCCAGTCGCCGTACTCGACGAACTGGTCCAGGGTTCGGGCCCCTTCGCGATAGTGCTGGACCTCCTGGAACGAGAAGCCGGCGTTGTCGACTCCCGAGCCCACAGCCGGCTGCCGCACATAGACGATGCGGTCGGCGTCGGGATACGGGAGCGGCGCGAGCAGCACGCCGTGGATGACGCTGAAGATCGCCGTGTTCAGGCCAATACCGAGCCCGAGCGTGAGCACGAACGCGGCGGCGTAGCCGGGCGCCTTCGCGAGACTCCGCACGGTCTGACGTAGGTGGGCCAGCATCGGCCTCCTATACCGTCTCGATGGGGCAAGTCAGCCCCTCGAGCGGCAGCTCCACTCCCGCCTCGTGGCACTCCTTGCAGAGTCCATAGATCTCGAGTCGTCGGCGCACCGGCACGAAGCCGTACTCCCGGCGGACGTTGTTCTCCACGCGATACAGCTCGTTGCTCTCGAACTCGACCACCTTGCCGCACTCGAGGCAGATGAGGTGCTCGTGAATCGGGTGATTCGAGAGGCGGTGCTCGTAGCGCTTGAAGCCTTCACCGAAGTCGTGCTCGGCCACCAGCCGGCTACGCACCAACAGGTCGAGTGTGCGATAGATCGTGGCCTTGCCGATACGCTCGCCGCACCCCCGCAGTGTGTCCGCAATGTCGTCGACGGACAGGTGCCCCGCAGCTCCGAACACCACGTCGGCGACGACCTCCCGCTGTTGCGTTACCGGCAGACCGAGGTCTCGCAGGTACCGGCCGAAGAGCCGGATGGCGGCAGACCGATCCCGCTCGGTGGTCACGGCGGCGTTGCCTGTCCCGCGCCCGCTTCCGCCGCGATCGACGCAGGCGTCCAGTCACCCGGAAACTCCTCGAGCAACTGATCGAAGTTCTCCGTCGAGCCGCCGATCTCCACTTCGCGCGGCTCGCCGCGCTCCTCGCCGCCACGCAGCACCACACCCTTCATCAAGATCGGGAATCGGTCTGGCGGCGCTTCGCCCTCGCGCGTGAAGGACGCGTCCACCGTGATCCCCTTGCCCGTCTCCTCGGCGCTGTAGGTCACGGTGACGACACCGCGGCGCTCCCCGTCCGGCTGGAAGGTGCTCACGGCGATGAGACCCTGCTCGCGCCGTCCCCGCCGAAAGGGTGGGAAGATCCAGAGGCTGTCGACGGCCGGTACGCCGAGCTGCTCCCGCAGCCGCACCAGCGTGCGGGGAAGCGCCTCGGGAACTCCCGGGTCGACGCTGTCGGAATCTGCCTTCATACCGAAGCTCCCTGGGCACGCGCGTTGGCGACCGCCTCACGCGTCGCCGCGATGACCTCCTCGATCGCCCGCTCCAGCGGGCCTGGTATGACCGCGCCGGCGGCCTTCACGTGTCCGCCCCCGCGGAACCTGCGCGCGAGCACGTTCACGTCCACCGGGCCGTTGGAGCGGAACGAGATCTTCACCTCACCCGACTGGGTCTGACGGAACAGCAACCCTACCTCGGTACCCTCGATCGACCTGGGAATGTCCACGATCCCCTCGAGATCGTCCGTGCTCGCCCCGACGGCCTCGAAGGCCTGCCGCGGAATCGTCATCCAGGACACACCGCCCTGAGGATCGGCCTCGAGCGTATCGAGCGCGCTTTGCAGCAGGCGGTAGCGCCGCAGAGGTGCCCGTCCGTAGACACGCTCGTGCATCGCCTCCGGAGAGATCCCCCGACTGACCATGTCGGCCGCCACCTCGTGACAAGCGGCGGTGGCGTTGTCGAAGCGGAATCCACCGGTGTCCGTGAGGATGCCCACGTAGATCCCTTGAACGATGTAGTCATTCCAAGGTCCGTTCGCGCCGGCGATCACGTCGTAGACGAGCTCGGCGGTCGCGCTCGCCGTGGGGTCGCGGAAGGAGACGCCGCCGATCGGCTGGTCGCCGGGTGGATGATGATCGATGACCAAAGTGGCCAGCTCGCTGATCATCTCCTGGACGCGCCCGATCCGCGGGAGCTCACCCGTGTCGAGCACCACAGCGAGGTCCGCCTGGTCGCAGAGGTCGCGCGCGCGACCCGAGCCCGCGGAGACGATCCAATCCTCGCTCTCGACCAGAAACTTGAGCGGGTCTGGGAATGCGGTGGGGTTGATGATCCACGCCTCGGTGCCGTTCGCCCGCAGCCACGACGCCAACGCCGCCTCGGAGCCAGCGCCATCCCCGTCTGCGTTCAGATGGGTGGTGAGGATCGCGCGACGGGACGCGAGCAGGGCGTTCTTGGCGTTCTTGACCGAGGCAGCCCGATGCGCGGGCGTCCGGTAGCCCAAGCCGACTCCTGACCCTGGAGGGGATGATCACACACCCCCGCCAAGCGCCGGCGGGGCTGACAAAACTAGCAGGTCGCCGGAGAAACCGGTGCCCCGGCAGGCCTGTGGCAGGCCGCCTTGGCTCACCCTCAGTCCGCCCGGCCTCCGGGAAGCTTCTTGCGGACCTTCGCCCAGGTCGACGCGAGGTGCACCAGCTGCGAGGCCGACGTGCCTCCGACCCGCGCGCGCGCGAGCGCCGCCACGAAGGCGTCGGCTCGGTTCGCGTGGGGCGGAAGCTCGACGAACGCGTTCCCGATCTCACCCACGGTGTGGGCGTCGGACCCCGCGCCGTGGAGCTTCCCGCAGCGTGTGGCCAGATCCTCGGCTCGGCGGTTGAGCGCGGCGGAGTGCAGCCGGGCGTTGAACACCTCGACGACGTCGCAGAGCGGCGCGAGCTCCTCGGCCATGCGCCCGCCGCCGCCCTTCCCGGGCGCATACGGGTGGGGCAAGTACGAGACGCCGCCCTGCGCCCCGATGCGCCGGATGGTCTCGCGCGCGGGCGTGCCCTTCGGAATCTCCTCGGAGAGATACAGCCCGATCACGTCGATCCCCTCCGCGGTCTTCACTTCCTCGCCCGGGATGATGCGGTCGGGGTGCCGCTCGGCCATCGCGAGCGCGACGCCCAGTCGGTTGTGGTCGGTGATGGCGATGCGCGCGTAGCCCAGAGAGAGGGCCCGGGCCAGTACGGCCTCGGGGTCCGTGAGGCAGTCGTGGGAGCCGCGCGTGTGCAGATGCAGGTCGAGGCGGATGGAGCCCCCACCGCTGGCCTGCCCTCGCAGGCTCGCGAGCACGCGCGCGGCTTCCTGCTCCAGATGGTCGCGCGAGCCGCCGTTGTCGATGACGTGGTCCGCCGCCGCCCGTTTGCGCGCCGGGTCCATCTGGGCCGCCATGATGCGGCGCGCCTCGCTCGCGTCGATGCCTCGCTGGTGCACGAGGCGCTCGAGGCGCGTAGCCTCCGGCGCGTCGACGAGCACGGTGACGTCGAAGTCTCGCTCGAGACCCCTCTCGAAGAGGAGCGGCACCTCGGAGACGACGAGCGGATCTCCCGCGCGGCGGCGCTCGTCGATCCAGCGCGCGCGCAGCTCGGCGATGAGCGGGTGGAGAATGCCCTCGAGGCGCGCGCGCGCCTGCGCGTCCTGGAAGACCACAGCGCGTAGGCGCGTGCGGTCGAGCGTGCCGTCGGCCCCGAGCACGCCGTCGCCGAACGCGGCCCGCACCGCGGCGAGACCGGGCGTGCCCGGAAGCACCGCCTCACGAGAGAGGTCGTCAGCGCTCACCACCGGCACGCCCGCCGCGCTCCAGAGCTCTGCGACGGTCGACTTGCCGGACCCGACGTTGCCGGTGAGGCCGACGGAGATCACCTCACGTCAGCGCTTGCGGGAAGTGGCGACGCGGAAGTCGTCCGAGGTGCCGCGCGTGCGGTCGGGGCCGTACGACAGGACCCACACCGAGTCGTTGGTGGCGTCGAGTTGATACGTCGAGCCCCAGGGATCCGTCCACGCATCGGGGCCTGCGTAGCGCACCCTCAGCCACTCGAGCCACCGACCACCTGACGGGAGCGTCCCCGTGAGGCGCTCCTGGTCGACCACGTTGCGCGCCACCTGCGCCATCTCCTCCTGGGTGCTCCAGCGCGCGAGCGGAACCGCGATGGGCTCGGCGGCGTCGAGGACCATGGCCCGCGTTTCGGGGAAGTACACCCACACGAGGACGCCGAGGATCGCGAGCAGGACGAGCCTAGTCATGAGGCGCGCGGCGCATGAGGCGACGCAGGCGCGTGCTCCACACGAGGTAGCGCGTGAGGTCGTCCTCGGGTGGATTCGCATGCGCGTCCCCGTAGGCCGTCTCCATGCGCCAGTCCACGTAGGCTCGCGGGGGCAGGGGCAGGAAGGGCGGGCGCGCGTACCACCTGCGAGCCCGCATCGCCCAGGCGGCGCCGAGCACGTGCGGGATGATCCAGGGGCGCCGGAGCGCCACCACGATCATGCGCCGAACCATGTGCGCCTCCTCGTCGTGGGTCGCCCAGCCTGCATGTGGCTGGGAATTTCGACGAGAATATAGGCCTGGCAGTTAGCCGATTCAACGACTGCGTTGCGCGGTGACCCGGCGCGGATCATCGCCAGGTATATGGACTTGCGCCGCATGTCGCGCACTGGTGCAGAGTGCTCCGAGCCCGCCGAACGCATTGCATATACATTTGTTTGCCGCGCCGGACCGAGGCGCGCGAACCCTCCCACGCCGCCCCCGATGGCCAACCGCTTGGGCTCGGAGTCGAGCCCGTACCTCCGCCAGCACGCGCACAACCCCGTCGACTGGTATCCGTGGGGCGAAGCGGCACTCGCCGAAGCGCGGACGCGCGACCGCCCGATCCTCCTCTCCATCGGCTACTCCTCCTGTCACTGGTGTCATGTGATGGAGCGGGAGTCGTTCGAGGACGCGGGCGTCGCCGGCCTGATGAACGAGTTCTTCGTGAACATCAAGGTGGACCGCGAGGAGCGCCCCGACCTCGACCAGGTCTACATGAAGGCGGTCCAGGCGATGACCGGGAGCGGCGGGTGGCCCATGACGGTCTTCCTCACGCCGGAGGGGATCCCCTTCTACGGCGGCACGTACTTCCCGCCCGCGCCTCGGCACGGGCTTCCGTCCTTCTCGCAGGTGCTCCAGGCCGCGGCGGACGCGTACCGGAACCGACGTAGTCAGGTGGTCGAGAGCGGCAACCACCTCGTCACGGCGCTCGCTCGCGCGGCGGAGCGCCCCCGCCCAGGTAAGGCGAGCGCCGCGCTGCTCGACGGCGCGTACCGTGCGCTCTCGAACCAGTACGACGCCGTCCATGGCGGCTTCGGTCGGGCGCCCAAGTTTCCGCAGCCCGTGACGCTGGAGCTCCTGCTCCGTCACCACCTGCGCACGAGGGACGCGGCGGCCCTCGACATGGTCGTGCACACCTTGCGGCGCATGGCCGCCGGGGGCGTGCGCGACCACCTGGCCGGAGGCTTCCACCGCTACTCGGTGGATGCGCGCTGGCTGGTGCCCCACTTCGAGAAGATGTCCTACGACAACGCGCTGCTCGCGAGCGCATACACGTATGCCTACCAGGTCACGGGGCACTCGGACCTGCGCGAGGTCGCGGAGCAGACGCTCGACTATCTCGCAGTCGACATGCGCGCCCCCGACGGCGGCTTCTGCGCCGCGCGGGACGCGGACTCGGAGGGCGAAGAAGGCACCTTCTACGTGTGGACGCCGGAGGAGCTGGACGACCTGCTCTCCCCCGCAGACGCGCGGCTCTTCGCCCGGGTCTACGACGTCAGCCCGGGGGGCAACTTCGAGGGGCGGAGCATCCTCCACCTCCCGCACGACATGGAGGCCGTGGCCCGCGCGGAGGGGGTCGCCGCCGAGGAGCTGCGGGCCCGCATGGACGGCGCGCGTCGCCGGCTGCTCGAGGCACGCGCGGGGCGCGAGCCTCCGTTTCGCGACGAGAAGGTGCTCGTCTGCTGGAACGCTCTCGCGCTGCGCGCCTTCGCGGAGGCGGGGGCGGCGTTCGGCCGTCCGGACTTCGTGGACGTCGCGCGCGGGGGCGCAGAGTTCGTGTGGCGCGCGCTCCGGACCGACGGACGGCTCCAGCACGTGTACATGGCGGGCGAGTCCAAGATCGATGCCTTCCTCGACGACCACGCCGCGCTCGGCAACGCGTTCCTCTCGCTGCACGCGGCGACGCTCGAGGTGCGCTGGCTCGAGGCCACACGCTGGCTGTGCGACGAGATCCTCGCGCGCTTCTGGGACGAGCGCGCCGGCACCGTCTTCGACACGGCGTCGGACGCGCCTGCGCTGGTGCTCCGGCCGCGCGACGCGATGGACAATGCCAGCCCGTCGGGCCCGTCGCTGGCAGCAGAGTTGCTCGTCAGGGCCGGGCACGTGTTCGACGAGGCGCGCTACCGGGATGCGGCGGAGCGTATCCTCGACTACGAGGTGGAGGCGCTCGAGCGCTACGGCCCGGCTTTCGGCCGCATGCTCTCAGTGCTCGACCGCACCCTGGCCGAGCCGGTCGAGGTGGCCATCGTCGGCGTACGCGACGGCGCCGGCACAGCCGCTCTCGTGCAGGAGGCGAGTCGCGCTTTCCACCCGAGCATGACGTTGGTGGGCAGGACCGAGGGGGAGCCGCTCGAGGGCGTGCCGCTCCTGGCGGACCGCGGCCCGGTGGGCGGGCGGAGCGCCGCGTACGTTTGTCGGCGGTATGCGTGCCGGCTCCCCGTCACGGATGCAAGCGCCCTCAGGACGGAGCTCCAGGCCGCCATCGGCGGCTGACCGCCGTCCGCCGCCGACCCCTCCACCGGGGCTCGCGGCGACGTACCTTATACCGTCGGGCGAGCGCACCCCACTTAGAGCTGAATGGCTACGCAAGAGAGGGAACTCCTCGAGTCCCGCGAGCTGGCTGGCCTCACGGCCGAGCAGCTCCTCCGATTCTATCGGACCATGCTGACCTCGCGTCGCATCGACGACCGCGAGATCGGCCTCAAGCGCCAGAACAGGACGTTCTTCCAGATCTCGGGCGCGGGACACGAGGCGATCGGCGTGGCGGTCGCCGAGCACTGCCGGCCAGGCCACGACTGGTTCTTCCTCTACTACCGCGACCGCGCGATGGCCCTGTCGCTCGGCCAGACTCCGCTGGACCATTTCCTCCAGGCGGTCGGCGCGGCGGCGGATGGGGCTTCGGGCGGGCGCCAGATGCCGTCCCACTGGGGGAACCCGAAGCTCAATATCCCGACGAGCTCCTCGCCCACCGGCACCCAGTTCCTGCAAGCCGTCGGAGCCGCCGAGGCGAGCCTCAAGATCGCTCGGGTCCAGGGACTCGCCGACCGGATCGCGCGCTTCGAGGAAGACGAAGTCGTCATCGTCACCTCGGGAGACGGCGCGACCTCGGAGGGCGAGTTCTGGGAGTCGATGAACGCCGCCTGCACGCTCGGACTCCCGATCGTGTACGTGATCGAAGACAACGGCTACGCGATCAGCGTGCCCGTCGAGGTGCAGACCGCCGGCGGCAGCATCTCCAACCTGGTGTCTGGCTTTCCGGGGCTCCACATCGTCGGGTGCGACGGCACCGATCTCGTGGACTCGTATCGCGCCGTCGGCGAGGCGGTGGGCTACACGCGCCGCCGCCGCCGGCCATCCCTCGTCCATGCGCACTGTACTCGGCCGTACTCCCACTCGATGTCGGAGGACGAGAGCGACTACCGGACCGAAGAGGAGCGGTCAGCTCAACGGGAGCGCGACCCGCTCACACGAGCTCACGCGCTGCTGGTGGACCTCGGCATCGCCACGCCGGAAGAGCTGGATGCGCTCGCTGCAGAGGTGGAGGCCGAGGTGGTCGCGGCCTCGGATGTGGCGCTCGCCTCACCTCAGCCGGATCCGAGCACCGCCATGCTGCACCTGTTCTCCGAGGACGTGGATCCGACCTCGGCTTCGTACGACACGGAGGAGGCCCCGCACGCCGGGAGCGACAAGCTCCTCACCATGGTCGACCTCATCAATTCCTGCCTGAAGACTGAGATGGCGCGCAACCCGCGCATCGTGGTGTTCGGGCAGGACGTCGCCGATGCCTCGCGTCAGGCCGCGCTCGACGAAGTGAAGGGGAAGGGCGGCGTCTTCAAGGTCACGTACGGATTGCAGCGGCAGTTCGGGTCGGACCGGGTCTACAACTCGCCGATTACCGAGGCCGGCATCGTCGGCCGCGCCATCGGGATGGCGGTGCGCGGCCTGAAGCCGGTGGTCGAGATCCAGTTCTTCGACTACATCTGGCCCGCGATGCTCCAGATCCGGGACGAGCTGGCCACTTATCGCTACCGCTCCAACGGCGCTTTCTCGGCGCCCGTCGTCATCCGCGTGGCGTATGGGGGCTATCTGAAGGGCGGCGCGATCTACCACTCGCAGACCGGCGAGACCCTGTTCGCGCACTGCCCCGGTCTGCACGTGGTCATGCCTGCGACGGCCACCGATGCCAATGGACTCCTCAGGACCGCGATCCGCTGCGACGATCCCGTGATCTTCCTGGAGCACAAGCACCTCTACCGTCAGGTGTACAACAAGGGGCGCGACCCTGGACCCGACTTCATGATCCCGTTCGGGAAGGCGGCGCTCCGCCGCGAGGGATCGGACGTCACCATCGTCACCTGCGGCGCGCTCGTGAAGCGGAGCCTCGACGCAGCGCGCATCGCCGAAGAGGAGCACGGAATCTCCGCGGAGGTGCTCGATCTGCGGACGATCAGGCCGCTCGACATGGAGCGCATCGCCGAATCCGTGAAGAAGACCGGCAAGGCCCTGATCGTGCACGAGGACAGCCTCTCCTGGGGCCTCGGCGCAGAGATCTCCGCGCGGATCGCGGACGAGCTCTTCGAGTGGCTCGACGGGCCCGTGCGCCGCGTGGCCTCGCTCGACACCTGGGTGGCTTACGCCCCGGTGGTCGAGGATGCCACGCTCCCGCAGACGGAGGACGTGCTGGAGGCGCTGGTCGAGCTGGCCGAGTACTGACCGGACCTCGGTTCGTCGCTAGAGCCGCAGGCCGAATGTGGCGGTCAGGAAGCGGGCGTCGCCGGCACTCTGACTGACGTTCACCACGCGGAGCTCGGCGAAGCCGCCGAAGCCCATCGCGCCGATGTTCACGCCGAACGCGCCGTGGAAGCCGTTGTCGGTCACGGGGTCGACGCCCGACTGGTCCAGGCTCACCCGATACTGACCGATGCCGCCCAGGAAGTACGGGACCAGGCCGACGCCGGGAAGGCTCACCACCAGGCTCGCGGCTCCGGCGAGCATGCTGCTGCCGGGAAGGCCGGTCGGCGCAGCGAAGGAGTGATAGGTGCCGTCCGCGCGGAGCGCGATGGGGATGGCGGGCACGCTCACTTGCATGCCCACCAACGCGTGCCAACCGGAGCCGGCGGCGTCGCTGAAGTCGCCGAAGGGGCGGCCGAGGCCGCCGCCGCCGAGGAGTTGTACCTGGGCTGCTACGGCAGCAGGAGCCGCGAGAAGCGCAAACGCGGCGAGCGGGAGGAGTCGGCGCATATGGGGGATCCGAAGCGCGGGGAGTCGAGCGAGCTGGCGAACCAAGCTCACATTCCCGCACGGGACCCTGCAACCACCCCACAGTGACCGCGGGGGCCCGAGCGCTTCAGAAGACCCAGCTGGCCCCGGTTACGAGGGCCGTGTAGCGGTAATCCGAGGCGCCGGTCGAGAAGCTCTGCAGGCCGGTCGACGAGTACCCCCACCCCACCGAGAGCTCGCGCCCCGCCCCGACTCGATATGCGGCGCGCACGGATCCCCTGAACGCGGCCGCGAGGTCCCCGTCCGCGGTCACCTTCTGCAGACCCGGCGCCACCTCGGCCACGAGAGTCCACGCACCCGTCTCGCCCATCCAGCGGGCGGGGAGCTCGGCGATCCCGTAGAAATCGGGGTCGAAGTAGCCCTCCGTGAGGTCCTGCTCGAAGCTGAACGCCCGCAGGCTCGCGCCCAGGTTCAACTGGCGCCCGAGCTGACGGCCGAGGGCGACGGACCCGTTCGTGCGATCGTTGGCCTGGGTCCCCTGGAACCTCGTGCGCCCGACCGACGCGTCGACGCGCCAGCGCGGCGAAGGCGTCCAGCGCGTGTCGATGGAGAGGCCTGTCGTGGTCACGCCGCGGTTGGCGAGAGGCGCGGTCACGTCGAGCGCGCTCGAGGCGAAGCTGATCGACGCGGCAGCGTGATGGCGTGCAGGTGAGCGAACGCCGACCAGATACGCCGTGACCGAGCCGCCCCCTTCGCTGTCACTCCCCCCCGCCCCAGCTGTGAGCGTCCACCCGGGGTCGAGCTGATACGACGCGGCAAAGCTTACGCCCATCGCGGACCGCTCGAGTGTCCCGAAGCTCAGTCCGCGTCGATACGTGTCGGCTCGCAGCTCGAGACGCGGGGCCGGACGAACGGTCGCCGAGATGGCGGTCGTGAGCATGACGTTGCCGTCCGAGTCGTCCTCCCACACGAACGACGGGCGCAGCGCGGGGCTGAGCGCCATGTCGATGCCGCGAAGCTGCTCGCGCACGTCGCCGTTCGTGGGTGCGATCCGCTCGGCGGACCGCAGCACGTCGAGCGCGGCTGCGTTGCGGTCTTGCCAGCGCAGGATCTGCGCAAGGCCGACCAGAGAAGCGACGTTTTCGGAATCGACGGACACCGCGCGCCGGTACACGGCCTCCGCGTCGATGAGTCGGTTGGCCCACCCGAGTGCGCGGCCCTTCCCCTGCAGGGCGCGCACGTCGTCCGGGCGCGCCGCGAGGATCCGGTCGTACTCGGCTACGGCGGCGTCGAGGCTGTCCGAGAACGTCAGCGCGTTGGCGAGGCCGAGCCGCGACTCGACATCGTCGGGGTCGCGCGCGAGCAGCGAATCGTAGACCACGCGGGAGACCTCGAAGCGCGAGGCCCACGTGAGCACCTGTGCCTGCTGGCGGCGGGCGGCGCCGTTGTCCGGCGCGATGGCAAGAAGTGCGTCGTAGCTCGTGAGGGCGGCATCGTACCTGCCGGCCCACGCCTCGAAGAGCGCACGTGCCTCGAGCGCACCGGGGTGCGTCGGGTTCTGGTCGAGGACCTCCGCCAGCGCGTCGAGCGCGCGGTCGGTCTCCCCCGCCCAAGCCCACACGCGCGCGCGGTCGACGCGTGCGTCCGTGTTGGCCGGCTCCACCTCCAGCAGGTGATCGAAGTGGGCAGTCGCGACATCGTACTCACCGGCCCACGCGCGCATGAGCGCCACCCGGTGGAGAGCGACGCCGTCGTCCGGGTCCCGCGCGAGGCGCTCTTCGTACAGCCGGAGCGCGAGCTCCGTGTCGCCGTTCACCCACGCCTCGTGAGCTGGGTCCACCTGCGCGTCCACCTCGAGCACGGATGGCCCGGGCGAGCGCCGCTCTTCGGTGGTCGCCCTCGTCGCACCGACGCCGTACGTCGGGCGGAGCCGCTCCGTCCAGGCGGGCACCTCCCACGTGGGCCAGCCGAAGCGGGCCACGGCCTCGCTCGCTCGCGACGCTTGAACCCACGCGCCCCGACGCATCACCCCGACCACGACGCCGATCGACTCGATCTGGCGGGTGCCGAGCTCACCGAACACCGAGTCGGGCCACGCCGCCACCCCCGCGCGGAGACGCCACACACCGTCCGAGCCCAGCTCGGCTCCGCGCGCGTTCGCCACACCCGGCCCTTGCAGCACCGTCCGGCTCGACGGATCCGTGACCCCGATCAACATCCACGGGATGCGCACCTCGAGCGCGGCCCCCGAGCGCTCCCAGAATCCGTCCGGCGCGTTCCCCCTGTGGAGCCAGCCTCGGTCGTAACCGATCCCGAGGAACTCGCTCGAGTCGCGCGCGAAGCGCCTCCGGTTCACGACCACGCGCAGCGAGTCGTACCGCCCGTCCTCGTTGGGCGTGGTGTACCACGGGAAGTTGAAGCGCTGCTCGACCCGCGCGTGGAACAGGCCGAGGGGAGGGTCGGCGATGTCGAGACGCAGTCCTTCGAGGTCGGCGGCGCCGCTGCCCACCTCGACGAGCCGGAACGGATTCGAGCCGGGGTCCGCGACCACGCGCACTTCGGAGCCCGTCGCCTGGAGCACGAACTCCACGCCCACCGGAAGTCGCTCCCCCACGCGCCCCGGCCAGCGGAAGTCCCCCGCTCGCTCGTCCACCACGTCGAAGCCCACGAACGTGGTATCGAGTCCGGCAGGGTCCACGCCGTCGACGAGCAGCCAGAGGTATGCGCCGTCCTGCGCCGCGCGCACCGTGAGTCCCGGCTGATCGTAGAGGGGCGCCACACCCCGCCAGGTGGACAGGCGCTCCGAGAGCGTACGGCCAGCCACGGCTGGCTCCGCCTCGAGCGCCATCACCCCGTAGTGCTGCTCGGCGTTGAGGCGGTTGTACCAGAGACGGCTCCGATCCGCGGGGAGCTCGAACTCCAGCGTGACCCAGTTGTGCTTGAACCACTCGTCGATCCAAGCGAAGAGGATGCCCCCCGCCAGACCGGCCTCGGCCAGCTCCATGGTCAGTCGGCGGTTCGTCTCGGCTACCGATCGTTCGGGAGTACCGCCATGGTGCCACCCCTGCGGCTGCAGGTGGCCCGTGCCGAGCGAAGCAGGGACGCCGTACTCGGAGATCACCACCGGTACGTCGCCGTGGTGCGCCTTCAGCGCGCTCAGGTACGCGAAGTAGTTCGAGCGCCCGAAGCTGGACGCCGCGTCCTGATACCCGTCCTCGAGCAGCATGAAATCCGGGTAGTACGGATAGGCGTGGAATGAGGCGAAGGTGCCGGCGGGGAGTAGGCTCGTCGGCCGCACGAGCACGGCGTCGAGCGAGAGGGCGTCGTTGTCGTACTCGCGCTCGCGCACACGGGGGGTCTCGCCGCGCGCCCGGCGAATCGCCATTTCCTCGTCGACGGTGGCCTCCGTGGGGTGCGCGAGCGGGTCCAGCGTGGGCCAGTTCGTATAGGCTACGGGCCGCTGGGCACGATAGGTCTAGGTCTCGTAGGCCACGATCGTCTCGGATGCGCGTGCCATCCAGGCATCCATGGCGTTCCCGCCGTCCACCTTCAGGTAGCGCCCGTCGAAGCCGCCGCGCCCGCCCTTGATGGAGTCGAACGCCACGGCGCTGAACGGCTCCCACTCGCGTCCGATGATGTAGGCCAGCGTCCAGCGAGAGACGTCGGCCGTGTAGTAGCCCGACGCGTGCCCGGGTCGCGGCTGTACGTCGGCTCGCCCATGGATCAGGTCGACCACGCGCCGCATCTCTCCGAAGAACTCCGCCTCGTACGCGGCCGCGGCGAAGTCGTGATGCGGCGGCAGCTCGGCCCACACACCATGCACGAGCCAGAGCGAGCGGTCCGGGTTCGCGGCGTTCCAGTCGTGCAGCGCCTGGTAGAAGCCCGGGGGATGGATGGTATAGACGCGCACGACGTTGGCGTTCATCTCGGCCATGGACCGGATCCAACGCGCGTACGTGACCGAGTCCGGGAACTCGCTCGGGTGCATGCCGGGGAGTGCCGCACCGAGGTTGACGCCCTTGATGTAGAAGGGCGTCCACCCACCGGGTCCGCGCACCTCGAAGCGGGCGGCAGACGTCCGCGCGGGATACTCGAGCGTGTCCGGGAGGACGAGCGGCGCCCGCACCGGTCGAGGACCCGTCAGCGTGATGCGGCCGAGGTACTCGAGCGCGGTGGCGTGGTCCGGCTCCAGCTCGAGCACGCGGCCGAAGCGCTCCCGCACGGCCGCGACGTCCCCGCGCCGCCACGCGGCGAGACCCAGACCGGTGAGCGCGTCGACATTGTTCGGGTCGGCCGCGACGGCGACCGTCCAGAGCCGCACCGCCAACGAGTCGGTACCCGCTCGGAGCGCCACGTAACCCAGCCCAGTGCGGGCGTAGTGGTCGTTGGGGCAGCGGGCAAGCGCCGCCTCGAAGCTCAGCCGCGCCCGCTCGACGTCGTTGGTGGAGAACGCCGCCCAGCCGGCCTCGGCGTCCGCGCCCGAAGCGCGCGGGCAGGCGTCCTGGGCAAGCAGCGACATCGCGGGCACAGCCGTCGTGGCCGCCACCGGAGCGGCAGACATAGCTGCAACCGCAGCCGTCATGGCCGCCGCGGGAGCCGCAGCCATAGCGGCAACCACAGCCGTTGTGGCCGCCACCGGAGCGGCAGCCATAGCGGCAACCGCAGCCATCATGGTAGCCCCGGGGGCGACAGCGGCGAGCGCCGTACCGGTAGTGGTGACGCCGGTGACACCCCACCCGAGCCAGGTCAATGACAGAAACCGAGCGCGCGACGCGTGCATCCTCATCTCCGGGCTCTGCAAGGGCAGCTGTCGGCGCAGAGTATACAAGCCCGGCCGCCGAGGGTTATAGCACCTCGTTACGTGCGGAGCGCGCCGCGGGAAGGATGAGCCGCACCGCGCGGCGGTAGAACACGTAATTCCACGCCCAGTTGAGGAGGACGAGGGCACGGTTGCGAAACCCGACCAGCCACGTGATGTGGATGCCGAGCCAGAGGAGCCAGGCGGTCCACCCCGTGAACGCCAGGCCGAACACGTGGGCCGCGGCCGCGTTGCGGCCGATCACGGCCAGCATGCCGGGATCCCGTTACCGGAACGGCAGTGCGCTCCGGCCGGCGGCAACCCTGAGGATGTTGCTCGCGGTGCGATGCCCCTGCTGGATGGCCACTTGAGCCACCTGCGGGAGCGGACGGCCGTCGGCGTCTTCGCTGTACGCGAGATCGCCGATCACGAAGACCTCCGGGTGCCCCTCGACACTGAGCACCTCGGTCACGGGCACACGTCCGGCTCGCCCGACCGGAAGTCCCCAGCGCGCCACGCGCGGATCACCCTCGACCCCCGCGGTCCACACCACGGTTTCGGTGGGCAGCGTGGTGCCGTCGGAAAGCTGCACCCGATCGACCGCGACTTCCGTCACCGTCGCGCCCAGGCGCACCCGCACGCGACGGCGAGCCAGCCTCTCCTGCGTGTAGCGCGCGAGCTTGGCGGGCATCCCCAGGAGCAGCGTATCTCCCGCCTCGAGGAGCTCGATGCGCACTTCCTCGGGTGCGATCCCCGGAAAGTCTTCGAGCAGCGGACCGAAGATCAGTTCCGCGAGCGCACCCGCATACTCCACCCCCGTCGGCCCGCCGCCGACCACCGCGAAAGTGAGCAGCTGCGCCCGTCGTTCCGCGTCCGCACCTGCGGCTGCCTCGAAGCGGGTGAGCACGTGGTGCCTGAGCGGGATCGCGTCATCCATCCAACGCAGCGGGAACGCGTGCTCGGCCGCGCCCGGCACGCCGAAGAAGTTGGCCTCGCTGCCGAGCGCGAGCACCAGGTAGTCGTAGGGGAGCTCTCCTCGATCCGTGAGCACGCGTCGGCCGGCCAGGTCCAGGCCCGTCATCTCGGCCATGCGCACAGTCACGTTGCGAGCGCGGCGGAACGTCGACCGCACCGGGTGCGCGATGTCGGTCGGCCCGAGCTCCGCGGCTGCAACCTGGTACAGCAACGGGAAGAACGTGTGGTAGTTGTTCCGATCGACCAGCGTCACGTCGACCGGACGGTTCGCGAGGCCGCGGGTCACCCACATCCCCCCGAACCCCGACCCGACCACCACCACCCGCGGACGCGTCATCTCGACCGCGTCAGACGACCGGGAGCCCGGGCTCGACCTCCCTCGCCCACGCCACCATGCCACCGCGCAGGTTGGATACGTCCGTCCAGCCCGCCTCGCGCAGAACCAGACCGGCGTCGAGACTCCGCTGACCGGTGCGGCAGTAGACGACCACGGAGCGTCCAGTCGGAATCTCCGTCAGCCGCTCCGCGAGCTCGCCGAGCGGAATGAGGCGTGCCCCCCGATCCGCCAGGTTGCTCACGGCCCATTCCCAAGGCTCTCGCACGTCGAGCAAGAACGGCGGCGCGTCCGACGCGAGCCGTGCCGCGACGGAGACGGGGTCCAACTCGGGCACGTCGGCGGCGACCCCGACATCACCTCGTTCCGAGAGCGGCGCCACGCCGCAGAAGACCTCGTAGTCGATCAACTCCTTCTGCGTGGGATGGTCTCCGCAGATCGGGCACGCGGGGTTGCGCCGTAGCGTGACTTCGCGCCACTCCAGGGCGAGCGCGTCGAACATCAGCAGCCTGCCCGCCAAGCTGGTGCCTGCACCTAACAGGAGCTTGATCGTCTCGAGTGCCTGGATCGAGCCGATGATCCCCGGAAGCACGCCGACCACGCCTCCCTCGGCACAGTTCGGCACCAGTCCCGGCGGCGGTGGCTCGCGAAAGAGGCACCGATAGCACGGTCCGCCCTTCGTGGCGAACACGGACACCTGGCCTTCCCAACGGAACACCGAACCGTAGACGTTCGGCTTGCCGGCGAGCACGCACGCGTCGTTGACGAGGTATCGGGTCGGGAAGTTATCGGTCCCGTCCACCACCACGTCGTACTCACCGACGATCCCGAGCGCATCGGCTGCCGAGAGCTTCGTGTCGTGCTTGACGACCTGCACGTGTGGGTTCACGTCGCGCAGTCGGCGCGCGGCGCTCTCCAACTTGGACCTGCCGATGTCGCTGGTGCCGTGCAGGAGCTGGCGCTGGAGGTTGCTCTCGTCCACCGCGTCGAAGTCCACGATGCCCAGCGTGCCGACGCCGGCTGCGGCGAGATAGAGCGCCAGGGGTGAGCCGAGTCCGCCCGCGCCGACGCACAGCACGCGCGCGGCCTTCAGGCGCTTCTGGCCTTCGAAACCGATCTCGGGGAGCGCGATGTGTCGCGCGTACCGCACCAGCTCGGATCGGGAGAGTCCTTGGAGATCCATGTGGGCTAGCACCCTCGGTAACCGGCAGGGTTCCGAATCTCGACCCCTCGGTCGGTGTCGGAGTCGTCAGCCTTACTCGAGACCGGCCACCGCCATCCCACCCTCGGCGACCATCTGAAAGCCAGCCGCATCATTCCGCAGCCTGTCCGCGATATCTGCGTCGGTCCCGGTGGCGTCCACGGCATCGGCGAGCAGCACCGCCATCGCATAGTACTGCATGGGGATGTTGGCGGCGGCGCGGTCCTGCCAGATCGGGCGTCCCTTCAGGCCTCGATAGGAGTACACCTCGTCGTAGAGCCGCAGTGAGCGTTGCAGATCGAACCACCCACCGCCGTACGGCTCGCTTCCCTGCACGAGCCCATCCCGTGCCATTGCTGAAGGCCCACGGGGCTCCAGCTTGGTGACGAGTCCATGGCGGATACCCCACGGCCGCAGGCCCAGCTCCGACAGCATACCGCCGTCGGCCGAGAAATAGATCGGTCGCTCGGCGATGGAGTCGTGGATGATGCCGAGCGCCAGCAGGTGGCCGCGATTCAGCACGGTGCCGCTCGGATACGTGACCGCCAGGGCCGGGAACGGCACCGTCATGGCCTCCGGGAGCTGCGTGCTGGCCACCTGGTCCATCGATTCCGGCGGCAGTCGGATGATCGACGCGGACGGCGCCGGCGGAGCCGAATAGAGGCCGGTAGCGAAGGCGGGGTCGAAGGGACGTTGAGTCTCGGGCCGTGTATGCCGCTGGAGCTGCCGCGGATACCAGTCGGTCAGGAGATACTGCCCCACGATGACCGTGACGTCCTGCCGGATGCCCTCCACCTCCTGCAGATACCAGAGCGGAAACGTGTCGTTGTCCCCGTTCGTGAAGAGCACGCCGTATGGCTCGACGCTCGCCAGCAGATCGTACGCCCAGTCACGCGCGGCGTAGTCGCCGGAACGACTGGCCCAGCTCCAGTTGAGCACGAGCGGCATCGCAGCCACCACGAGAATCGGGGACGTGACCGCGAAGCGCCGCGTGCTACTCGTCATGCGCGCGAGCACGTGCCACGTCCAGGCGAGACCGATGCCTGCAAGACATCCCCACACCAGGAAGCCCGCCACGTAGAAGTAGTCGCGCTCTCGTACTTCGTGGAGCGAGACGTCCGTGATCTCGGGGGCGAGCGAGTAGCCGTACTTGAAGTTGAGGTAGACGACCAGCCCGAGCGTGAGCGTGCCCGTGAGCGCCGCCAAGTACACGAAGATCGCGCGGTCGCTCCGCCACGCGGTCCAGAGACCCACGACCCCGAGCACGAGGAAGAGCAGGCTGAAGGGGAGTCGGGCGCCACCAGGGAGCGCCGAGGAGTCGAACCCCCGCGCCCACTGCCAATCGAAGTACTGCCAATACATCTCGAGTTGCGCGGCGAACGGCGCTTTGCGCTGCGTGACGGGCGGCGTCTGGTACTGCACGCGCGCCAAGTTGTCGGCCAGCGGTTGGCAACGAGGCAGGTCGTCCGCGAGGGCTCGCAGAGGTCCAGGGATGGCGCGCTCGTACACTGCGATCGCAGCGCTTCCTGCGGATACGCAGGTCGGCTCCCCCTCGTTGATGCGCGGATCCAGCCCGGACCTGATCGGGAGCACGAAGTTGAAGCTCAGTCCGAGGACTACGAGCAGCACAGCGCGACCGAGCACGCCGGCGCGAAGCAGCGGCCGAGCGCCCGACGCGAGCACGAAGAGGACGAGCGCAGGACCGGGCAGGAGTGACATCGGGTGGTTCGTGGAGCCGAGCGCCAACAGGAAGACCGCCCAGAGCAGATAGCGCGCCGACCCGGGCTCTCCTCTGCGATCGCGCCACCGCAGTGCGAGCCAGCTCACCGCAGCGATGACGAGCATGCTGAGCGTGTAGATCTTCTCGTTCACGTTGGACTGGTTCCACACCGTGAACGCGGTCGCGCCGACCAGGGCCGACGCCGCCGCGCCGACCCGCGCAAAAACGCCTTCGGCATGCAGCCCGTGCAGCACCCGCTGGGCGACCAGATAGAGGAAGCCGGTCGCCGCCGCGCTGGTGGTCGCCGCGAACAGGTTGACACGCACCGCCACCGAGAGGCCGAGAGGCGCCAGCAGCAGCGTCCACACCTTGGTGACGAGAACGAAGAGCGGGTTCCCCGGTGGATGGGGGATGCCGACGATGTGCGCCGTCGCGATGTACTCGCTCGTGTCCCAGAACGCCGTCGAGGGAGCGAGCGTGACGACGTAGAGGAGCCAGGCGCACAGCCCCGCGAGGACGGCAGAGCCGTAGGCAGGCAC
>Ga0194132_10001026_pt1 | contig 56603 bp, 37 predicted proteins | sample TA2KigOf80mmetaG_FD_148612 | JGI IMG/M metagenome (GOLD analysis project Ga0194132, IMG submission 148612) | Freshwater microbial communities from Lake Tanganyika, Tanzania - TA2015054 Kigoma Offshore 80m | ecosystem: Environmental > Aquatic > Freshwater > Lake | place: Tanzania: Lake... | reverse complement strand
GAGCGTTGAACCTGTCGCGGCCGCGAAAGTTCGGCGCGCTGTGTGTGTCTGGACCGGTCAGTCGGTTGACGGCACGGAGGTGGCGTGTGCCCTAAAAGTGATGCACTACTGAATAGTTACGGCTAAGGGTCTGTGCAAAAATAAATTCCGGTTTTGCTGGAGGTGATTTCGCTTTCTGGCGAGGCACGACGAAGGAGCATAGCCAGGGCTCTGAGGAGAAACGAAGCCGGAAAGCGAGGGGAGTCTCCATGGCCTCGGTCTGTATCGCGTGGTTCGCGTGTTTGGCGGGCGACTTCAGAGTTCAGAGTCGGACTCGCTAAAACTCCGCGTGCCCCGGGGTCCTGGGAAACGGGATCACGTCGCGGATATTTCCAACACCCGTGACGAACATGAGCATGCGCTCGAAGCCAAGGCCGAAACCCGCGTGCGGCACGGTTCCGTAGCGGCGCAGGTCCAGATACCAGGCGTAATTCTCCAGATTCATGTTGTGGCGCACCATGTTTTCTTGAAGCACGTCCAGCCGCTCCTCGCGCTGGCTGCCACCGACGATTTCGCCGATGCGCGGCACAAGCACGTCCATCGCCGCCACCGTTTTGCCGTCGTCATTGGCGCGCATATAAAACGGTTTGATTTCCTTGGGATAATTGAAAACCGTCACCGGGCATTTGAAATGTTCCTCTGTCAGGAAACGCTCGTGTTCCGACTGAAGATTGGCGCCATACTGGATGGGAAACTCGAACGTCTTCCCCGACTTCGCCAGAATATCGATGGCTTCGGTGTAACTGACCCGTTTGAACAGGCGGTTCAGCACGAACTCCAGCCGCTGCAGCAGTTCTTTATCGACGAACCGGATGAACAATTCCAGATCCTCGCGGCAATGGGCCAGGAAATCCTTGATCAAATATTTCACGAATTCTTCCGCCAGATCCATGTCGCCATGGAGGTCGCAGAAGGCCATTTCCGGCTCGATCATCCAGAATTCGCTGGCGTGGCGGGAAGTGTTCGAATTCTCCGCGCGGAAGGTCGGCCCGAAGGTGTAAATGTTCGAGAGCGCGCACGCCAGGATTTCGCCTTCCAATTGCCCGCTCACGGTCAAGTAAGTCGGCCGCGCGAAAAAGTCTTTCGTGTAATCGACCTTTCCTTCGTGGAACGGCGGTTTAGCCGGATCGATGCACGTGACTCGGAACAGTTCGCCCGCCCCTTCGCAGTCACTCGACGTGATGATGGGGGTGTGAACGTACACAAAATTCCGTTCCTGGAAAAAAGTGTGAATGGCGTAGGCAAGCCGGCTTCGCACGCGCAGCACGGACCCGAAGAGGTTCGAGCGCGGACGCAAGTGGGCGATCTCGCGCAGGTATTCCAGCGTGTGGCCCTTCTTCTGCAGGGGATATGTTTGATCGGCTGGACCGAGGACATGGAGGCTGGATGCGACCATCTCCCATTTCTGTTCTTTGCCCTGGGAGGGAACGAGCTTGCCTTCGACGGAAATCGCGGCGCCGGTGGTGAGTTGCTCGATCTTGGCGTAGTCCGGGAGCGCGGCATCCACGATGATCTGAAGGTTCTTCAGGCAAGAACCGTCGTTGATCTCCACGAAGGAAAACGCCTTGGAATCCCTTCGCGTCCTGATCCAGCCCTGAACAAGCAATGCGGGGATCGGCGACTCCGAGTGAAGTGCGTCTTTGACCAGTGTTCTCTGCACGATAGTGATTGTTTGTGCCACGCGCGGAAATTCAACACCAGCCCCTCAGTATTCCTCGCTCATCTGTTTATCGCCGTGTTCGGGATTGGGAATGAGCTTTTGGCGTTTCGGATCGACCACGAAGTCCAGATACTCGAGAGGGATTTGACCAAGCAAGTTGGGCACGTCGTCATCTACCTCGACCACCTGGAACGCGCCGTGCCGGCCCATGAGTTCCAAGCGTACAGGCTGATAAACACCTCGTTTGCGTGAACCATTCGTCGTTTTGGAGGTAACAGTGCCCTCCCTTCTCAGGCCTAGCGCGCGAATGGCGCTCGATTTCAGATACAGTCGGGTTGCCCCGGTGTCCACGAGCGCGTCGGTTTCAAGCGAACGCGGTTTCTCCTTGCGTAGCTTGAGTTTCTTCAACTGCTCGTCCAGGTAGTTGGCCAGTTTGATTTTAACAACAATCCTGCCCATGGTGCGTCACTTTACTCTTTCGTCACGGTTTGGCAAATGACTCCCCCATACGACCGGATCCTGCGCCTTGATTGGGCTTTTTCTGCGACTGAAACCATTTCCGCAACTGAGAGACCCTCAGTTCATCCAACCGGCCCACAACATGGTCCGCGCCCTTCAGAGATTCGGGTGGATGGGTGGTTGCAACGCCCACCACTTTCATGCCGCCGGCGAGAGCCGCTTCGATCCCGACATGGGCGTCCTCAAAAACCACGCATTGGCACGGCGGCGTGCCGAGCTTGCGGGCGGCGAGCAGGAACACTTCGGGATTTGGCTTGCCGTGCTTGACATCCTGGCCGCAAACGATGGCCCGGAAGAATTCGCGAATCCCCAGCATGTCGATCACGCAGTCGATATTCTCCCGGGGCGTCGAAGACCCGACGGCGCATGGAACCGCGTCGCGCTGAAGTTGACGCAGGAGATTCTCCACCCCTGCCAGCGGCGAGATGCCTTCTCGCCCGATGATTTCACGATAGAGCGCCTCCTTGCGCAGCGAGAGCTTCTGGACTTGATCCGCGTCGGCGGTCCATCCGAGCAATTCGGGAATGATTCGCTCGTTCTTCATCCCGAAGCTCCGAAGAAAGAACCCTGACGGCAAGGAACGTTTTCGCTCCTCGGCCAATCTTTGCCAGCTTTGTTCGTGCTGGCGCGAGGAATCAATGATGACTCCATCCCAATCGAATATGGCAGCCCAGGAAGACACTTGGCAGCAATTCTCAGCTTGACTTCGGTAGGTCGAGCTTGTCCCAAGCGAGCCGCCTCGCACGTGTTCCCACTACGTCGAACCCGGCTCGCCGGGACGGACTTGCCCTACCATGGAAACGTGCGCCTTCATCAGAAGCAGTCATCATGAGAATTTCTGGCTGCTTGGCCCACGCCTAAAACCCCAGTCTTGCCAGTTCATTCTGAAGCTCGGCTTGGAAAGCCATCAGGTCCTGCTGAGAGGGCTTGTAACCGGTCTGCTTTGGCGCGAGCCCCAGGCGCCCGAATTGATCGAGGTACCATTCAGCGGAATTGCCGTCCGTGAAGGACACCTGTCCGCTTACAAGCGAGCCGGGACGGGCGACCTGGTCCACAGTGACCGAGACTCGGCCATCCGCGGCTGGAGTCGTCGATTGAGGAGCAGGCGTGCGTCCGCCTGGCCGGGGGGCAGGAGCCTTTGGCCCGCCTTGTTGGGCGGTCTTGCCAGGGGCCGCGGCGAGGCCGACTTCTCCCGGCTTAGGATCTTCCTTGTCGCGCGGCTTCAGCTTCAGGTCGTCCAGGAGGAAACGGACTTCCATATAGGTCAAAGAAAGGCCAAGCTCCGACGCCAGCCGGCTTTGGATTTGCGACAGCGAGAGACCTTCCCGGATCCAGGCCTCTACCTTTTCCTTTTGTTGGGCATCAAGATTCATGCGAAGGCGTTGAATAAGACACAGAACGCCGAACCGTTGTCGCGGGACATTGTTCAACTCAATTCAAGGCTGGCAAGAAATTAACGCGTTCCCAAAACGGTTCGGCAAATCTGTGGTGCGGAGCGCCGGTCTCCGACCCGGCGCGTCCCCGCAACGCCGCTTATGCGGTTTTCTCCGCTTTTGTCTGAAACTTTGTTTGAAGCTTTGTCGATTTCCCGCGGAAAACAAACCGGACAAAGGCTGCGACAAATTGTGGGACAAAGTTCCCATCGCCCGGTAGCAGGGCGGTGCCGCTGCGCCGCCGACTCGACAGCAGACCGGCTGCGCGGCAACGCAGCTCTACCGTCGTGTTCTTGGGAAGCTTTCTGTTCCTCACGGACCTGCTCACGGGCCATGAACCCACCCCTTCCCCTCCCAGGAGGGGATCTTCGTTCGACGTCGCAGAGTTCAGTTCCCCCCCCTGGGAGGGGCGAAGGGGTGGGTTGCTTCATGGGAAGTTGCGGCGAACCTGTCACCAGATTTGGCGACAGCTCGGACAAGATTTTTCGCCACTTTTCTGTTGCCCTCATGGGCAAATTATGGTGAAGTCCGCCCCAGTTCCCGAACATACAGCCGGTACCAAAACAAACAATTCCCGTGACGAAGGCAGCGAAAGTCGTAAACCAGTTACGTGGTTGATGCGTGGATGAGTGTCCACGGCGTCTTTGCTTTCCTGTCTTTATTGCGTTGCCAACATCAGAGGACTCATATGCGAAAAAGACTGCTCCAGGCGGTTGCCCCGCTCATTGCCGTTCTTGCCTTGGCGCCTTCCGACGTTTTTGCCCAGACGAAGGAATTCAAAGGCGTTATCCGTGGCGACCTATTCTTCAACATTTCCACAGCCAACACTGTGGCCAATGTGACGAATGATCCGCGCTACCCAAACAATCCCACCGAAACACGGTTCTTGAAGTTCTACGAGTTCCCGCCCGGTGCGGACGACGGCAGCCCACCGCCCGGAAACGTTTATGATAACTACGGCGCCCGCCTGTGGGGTTTTCTGACGCCAAAAGATACCGCCGAATATGTGTTCTTCGTTGCTTCGGACGATCCGAGTGAATTGTGGCTCAGCACCGACGACAAAGAGGCCAACAAGAAGCTCCTGGCCCTTGAGCCCGAGTGGAACGGCGTGCGCGCCTGGGTAGCCACCAGCCGAAGGCCGGGCTGTCCGGACAACGGCGGCACAAAATGCGAAAACCGGTCCAATCCTGTAAAATTGGAAGCCAACAAGAAGTATTTCATCGAAGCGATCTTTAAGGAAGGTCTCGGCGGCGACAATCTGGCGGTGACATGGATCAAGAAGGGAGATGCGGATCCTGAGGCAGGCGCAGCGCCGCTCACGGGCGACATTCTTTCTGCCGTTGCGGACACGACGCTAAAGATCACCGTCGATCCTAAGCCTTCGACGCGCGATGCGGGCTCGACCGCTAAATTCTCTGTCAATCACAACAGCCTTGGTCCCGACTCTCCCATCACCTATCAGTGGAAGAAAAACGGGAGCAACATCGCTGGAGCGACTTCCGCAGAGCTCACTTTGGCCAACGTGGCCGTGGCAGACAACGGAGCCAAAATAACCGTCACCGTGACCGCGGGCGGACAAAACATCACCAGTAAGGAAGCGATTCTGACCGTGCTGGCGGTTGGGCCACCGATCCTGACTCCGGGCTTCTTGAAGTTTGATTACTTCCCGGGCATCCCCGGGAACCCTGTCCAGAACCTTCTGGACGATCCAAATTACGCCGCAAACGCACCAGGGGAGACCTACTATATCTCTTCTTTTAACAGCAGGAACGCGTTCCCGGATGACAGCCACGAAGCTTACGGCGCCCGGATTTCGGGGTTGTTCTCGCCACCCGAGACCGGCCAGTACGAATTCTTCGCTCGGAGCGATGACGCGTCCCAATTGTTCCTGAGCACCGATGACAAAGAAGCCAATTTGCAGCAAATCGCCGAAGAGACTGGCTGCTGCGGCGCCTTTGAAGAGACCGGCGCAACCGAGACCTCTGCTCCGATCCAGTTGCAGGCCGGGAAGCGCTATTTCATTCAACTGCTCTATAAAGAAGGTGGCGGTGGCGATTGGGCCATGGTTGCGTTCCGCAAGGTTGGCGATCCTGCTGCCGCGGCCACGCTTCAGCCGATTTCAGGCGCGTTCCTTGCGGCGATGATGCCCTCGAAGGGAAGCGTGACGATCACCAAACAACCAGTGGCGGCGACGGTTGCGGAAAACGACGTGGTCAAGTTTAGCGTGGACGCCACGGCCTCGCACACGCCCTTGGTGTTCACTTGGTCGAAGAATGGCGTACCGCTCGCAACCACCGCAAAGGAAATAACTGTGGGTCCGGTGAAGTTGGCGGACAATGGGGCGAAGATCAAGGCGATCGCGGCTGCTCCGGGTGCGGTCGCGGAGAGCGCCGAAGTCACCTTGACGGTGACTCAAGACAAGACGCCTCCAGCCGTCGCCAAAGTGACTGGCAGCGACAAGTTCACGCAGGTGACGGTCGTTTTCAGCGAGGCCGTAAATGCGGCGACGGCGACAACAGCCGCCAATTACGCGATCACGGGATTGACGATCAGCGCCGCCAAGCAAACCAAGCCCGACACCATTGTCCTGACCACCAGCAAGCAAGCGGAAAACACCCCGTACACCTTGACGGTCAAGAATGTCACCGACACGGCCTCTCCGGCGAATCCCATCGCGACGGCCGGTGCCACGAAAGCGTTCAGTTCATTCAAGTTCACGAGCGGATTGGCGAAGTGGGAAGCCTTCCGAGGAATTGGCGGAAACGCGGTCTCGGCCCTGACCGACTCAGACAAGTTCAAGAACGACCAACCGGACGAGGTCAGGTACATGAATCTGTTTGAAGGAGTTACTAACTACGATGAATCCTACGGCGTAAGATTGAGCGGCTACGTCATTCCCGCGACGACGGGTCGCTACCAATTCTTCCTCTCCACAGATGACAACGGAGAATTATGGGTCAGCACCGACGACAATCCCGTCAACAAAGCCCTGGTCGCAACCGAACCGCAATGGGGCGCTGTGCGGGCCTGGACTTCGGTAGATCGGCGGCCTGGTTGTCCGGATGCTTGCGAGAACCGTTCGGGATTCATTTCTCTCACCGCGGGTCGGCGCTATTACACGGAACTCCTCTACAAGGAAGGTGGCGGTGGCGATAACGGGGCTATCACATGGAGGCTGGAAGGCGCACCGCTTCCAGCAGACAACTCTGCTCCGCTCGGGGGCAATCTCATTGGGCACTTTGTTGATCCATCGGGTGGCAAACCAACAATAACGAAGAATCCTGAGTCCCAAACGATCGCTTTCGGATCACCGGCTACATTGAAAGTCAGTTCGCTCGGTTCAGAGCCGCTTTCCTTTCAGTGGCAGCGTGATGGTGTGGACGTCAAAGGCGCGACCAGCGACACATTGACAATCAGCAGCTTCTCCGCCAGCGATATCGGGCGCTACCGGGTCACCGTCAAGAACGCTGAAGGCTCGGCGACGAGCGATTTGGGTTTGTTGATGGCTCCGCTTACAGCTCAGACTGGGGCTCTGTACATTGAAGCCGAAGACTTCGACTTCGATGGCGGCAAATACGTGACCGATCAACCGATCGGGGTTACGGGCGCGTATGCTGGCGGGTTGTACAAGGACAAAGGCGGCACACGCGGAGTTGACTGGAACGATTCGCCAGGTAACGACCAACCCGTCTATCGCAAAGCCACGGGAGTGGAAGCGGGCAAACCCGGCACAGACGGTTTGACTCGCGCCGGTTTCGATGTGAAAGTGAACCATATCGTTGGCTGGAACGATGCCGGCGACTGGTACAACTACACGCGCCAAACACCGGCGGGCGACTACTATGTGATTGGCCGACTCTCGTCTGGTGAACCCAACAATCCCATCAAAGCTCAACTGGATGAAGTGACGGCTGGCCACGGCACGCCGAACCAGACGCTCAAGAAAATCGGCTCGGTGAATGTGCCGACTACGGGCAACTGGGATACCTTTACGTTCGTTGCATTCCGCGACGACGCAGGGAATGCGGCGAAGGTCACCCTCGGGGGCGAAAAAACGCTGCGCTTCACGGTCGGTCCAACCGGTCCGGTCAATCTGGACATCAACTATCTCCTGTTCATTCCGGCTGGCCCTCCGGCCCCGTCTGGTCCGAAGCTGGCAGCCGCGCGCGACGGAGCTAATATCAAGATCGAGTGGACTGGCACTGCGACCCTGGAATCCGCAGACTCTGTCACAGGTCCGTGGTCAGCAGTGGCCAACGCCAAAAGCCCATTCAGCGCCCCGACAACGGGGAGTGGAAAATTCTACCGCTTACGGCAGTAGGAGCTGACATTGTTAAGCAGAAAGGCCGGGCGGGTGCCCGGCCTTTTTTGTTTTACACGCAAGCGAAATCCGGCAATTCCTGTGGCAAAAGACGATGGAATGGCTGTTGTTCTGTAGTATCGCGGTCGCGGGCCTGGTTCCGTTGCTGACGAGATCATGGAGGTCAAGCATCCTGGCAGCGGGCCTCGCCATCGCGGGCGCTGGTTTGATGTTCGGCGCCGCCAAAAGATGGGATAGCCGCGCCTTGGCCAGGCTTCAGGCGCGAGAGTCCCTTACCAATGGCATCCCCGATCAAAGCGAGTTCTCCGGCTACGTGTCTTCCGACAAATGCCAGTCCTGTCATCCGAAGCAGTACGAAAGCTGGCATCGAAGTTTTCATCGGACGATGACGCAAACACCATCCGAGATGAGTGTCATGGCCCCATTCAACTGCACGCTGGAAGTGGACGGAGAGAAGTTCGTGTTGGAACAGCACGGCGACGAATTCTGGGCGGAAATGGTCGATCCCGACTGGAAACACGATCGGGCTAAAGCGGAATTGGATTTCGCGACTGGCGCGCGGAAAACCCCGCCGGCTCGAACCCTGAATCCACCCCGCACCAAAAAGCGAATCAGCCTGCTCACAGGCTCCCACCATTTTCAGGCGTACTGGGTTCCAAGTTCGCGCTACGGGAACGTGCAGTTCGCTTTTCCGTTCGCGTGGCTTATTGAAGAGGGGCGCTGGGTTCCGCGAAAGGACACTTTTATCCGCGACCCGACCCAGCCGTCCCCGATTCAGATTTGGAATTTGAACTGCATTCAGTGCCACAGCACGACCGGCCAGCCGAGGCAGAATCTCCGAACCGGCCTCTACTCCACTCGAGTGGCGGAAATTGGCATCGCGTGCGAATCGTGCCACGGCCCGGCGGAAGACCACGTCAAACGCAACCTCGATCCCCGGCACCGTTACTCCGTCCATCATCAAGGCCAGGGCGATCCCACGATTGTGAACCCGGAGCGCCTTCAGTCCAGGGCGTCCACGCAGGTCTGCGCGCAATGCCACAGCATCAAGTGGAACGTTCATCGTGAAGATTGGCTGCAGAACGGGTTCCGATACCGCCCCGGTGACGATCTGGAGAAGTTCACGCCTGTCGTGCAACCATCCAAATTCGATTCCGAGCCTCGCCTTCCGGAGACCCTGAAGCGCGACCGCGCATTTCTCGACATGATCTATTGGCCGGACGGTGTGATTCGTGTGACGGGGCGAGAATACAATGGATTGGTTGAATCGGCGTGTTACGAACGCGGCAACCTTTCTTGCATTTCCTGCCATTCCATGCACCGAAGTGAGCCGGACGACCAGTTGGCGGCGGGCATGAACGGCAACGAGGCTTGCTTTAAGTGTCACGACTCCTACCGAAGCCGGCTCGAACAGCACACACACCACAAACCGGGTTCCAGTGGCAGCCAATGCTACAATTGCCACATGCCGCACGACACCTATGGCTTGCTCAAAGCGGTCAGGAGCCATCGCATTGCCAGTCCAAGCGTGGAGACCAGCCTGGAATCCGGTCGCCCCAATGCCTGCAATCTCTGTCATCTGGACAAAACGCTCGACTGGACCGCGCGCCATTTGAGCGAATGGTACGGCAAGGAACCTCTTCATCTTGGGGAACACGAAACGAATACCTCCGCCGCGCTGCTCTGGCTGTTGCGCGGAGACGCCGCTCAACGCGCGCTCATTGCCTGGAGTCTCGGCTGGAAGTCGGCGCGTGAAGCGTCCGGGGAACTCTGGCTTGTTCCGTTCCTTGCCGAACTGTTGACTGATCCCTACTCGGCGGTCCGTTACATCGCTTACCGTTCATTGCGTCAACTGCCCGGCTTTGATCGGCTCAAATACGACTATGTCGGACCGAGCCAGGATCATGCAGCCGCGCGGAAACACGTCCTGGAATCTTGGGAACAAACCCACAAGACCAAACTGGACCGAACCGGCCCGGAGGTCTTAATCCACGCGGACGGAAACCCGGATCGGGCGCGCATCGACCAACTCCTGCAGCAGCGTGACAATCGCCAGGTGGAATTGATCGAGTGAGGGCGCGGAGCGTTAGAACGTTACATCGTTACAAGAGTTCAATGCTGTTTCCCGGTTCACTATGAACGAAGAGAAAAGATGACTCGACACCCCAAGCTTTCGCTTTCGCTCGCCGCGTTGCTCGCCGGGTGTGCCGTTTTTGTGGTTTGGATTAGTTCAAAACGGACGCGATCCAACGACGCCATCGCGGCCAAGCCGCAAGGTCCGGTGACCTTCAACAAACACATCGCTCCGATCCTTTTCAGTCACTGTTCCAGTTGCCATCGCCCGAACCAGGCCGCGCCCTTTCCGCTCCTGACCTTTCACGATGCGCAGAAGCGGGCCAAACAAATTGCCGATGTCACGCAGCGCCGCATCATGCCGCCGTGGCTGCCCGAACCTGGCGTTGGTGATTTCCTCGGTGCGCGCAATCTTCAGTCCGAGCAGATTGAATTGATTCAGCGATGGGTCGCCCAAGGCGCGGTTGAAGGAGAGCCTTCGGATCTTCCGAGCCCTCCGACCTGGACTGAAGGTTGGAGCCTGGGCGAACCCGATTTGATCGTGCAAATGCCAGAAGCCCACACGCTGCCGGCGGAAGGCCAGGATGTTTATCGCAACTTCGCCATTCCGATTCCGATCGCGAATTCTCGTTTTGTCCGAGGGATCGAATTCCGCCCCGGGAACCTCAAAGTCGTCCATCACGCGTTTATCCGGTTTGATCCAACGCCTGAATCGCGGCGTCTGGATGCGCTGGACGCCGCTCCCGGTTTTGGCGGGATTCACCTTCCGGTCAGCGCGCAGAGTCCCGACGGCCATTTCCTGAGCTGGCAGCCTGGCAAGGTCGCCGCCAAACCCGTCGAAGGGCTGGCCTGGAAACTGGAGCAGGGCTCGGATTTGGTGCTGCAAATGCACCTGCAACCCGCGGGCAAGCCCGAGTCGGTTCAATCCTCGGTCGGCTTCTATTTCACGGACAAACCGCCCACCAGCACGCCTTTCAAAATCCGGCTGACTTCCTTCGACATCGACATTCCTGCCGGAGCAGATTCCTACACCGTCAAAGACAGTTATGTATTGCCGGTGGACGCCGAGGTTCTTGCCGTGCTGCCGCACGCGCATTACCTCGGCAAGAAAATCCAGAGCTATGCGACGTTGCCGAACGGCGCCAAACAGTGGCTCCTGCTGATCCGCGAATGGAACTTCAACTGGCAAGGGGATTATCGGTACGCCAAACCGGTCGCCTTGCCCAGGGGCACGACTCTGACCATCGAGTTCGTGTACGACAATTCGTTGGGAAATCCACGCAACCCGAACCAGCCGCCCCGGCGCGTTCAGTATGGACTGCAATCCTCGGACGAAATGGCTGAGCTCTGGCTGCAAGTCACGCTCCGCGATGCGAAGGACCGGGAAACACTGGCGCGTGATTACCAGCACAAAGTCGCCCGGGAGACCGTCGCCTATAATACCTATTTGCTGCGCTCGAATCCAAAAGACGGCCGGGCCCAGACCGAACTGGCCAAAGCGATGATGTCGGAGCGGAGATTTGACGAGGCTTTCCGTTATCTGCGCGCCGCTGTCGAGAACGCGCCCGACTTCGACGAGGCCCATTACTTCCTTGGATCGCTTCTGCGCACCCAGAAGAAACTGGCAGAGGCCAAAGTGGCCTTTGGAAACGCGCTTCGAGCCAATCCGCAGAACTTCAAAGCGCACGGGAACCTGGGGTTGATTCACCTGGAACAAGGCCAACTCAATGAAGCAGAAAGTCACTTTCGAAGTGCGCTCGCGATCAATCCCAACGACACGATCTCCCGCGAGAGCCTGGAAGAGATTCTGAAAGCCAGGGGAGCCAAGAGAACACGGTGATCCGCCTGGACGGATTTCGTCTTGTTCGCCCTGAGGTCGGTCGATACGATTTGCGCTCCAGTGACCCATCGGACCAACATTGCGCTCCTTCAGAGACCAGGCTGGCACAGACTCGCCGGCTTGACTCTGGTCTTGGCGTTCAGCGCCTTGCCAAAAGCTTTTTGCGCCGAGAGCGCGGTCAAGCCACGCTCCGCAGCCAGCAAGAGCGTCGCCGAGGAACTTCCACTCGCGGAGCCGGAGCGCGTCTATCTCGCGGATATCGAACATCGCGCCCTGACTCTGTCCAAGAGAGGATTTCCTGCGTTCAAAACCGCGCTGCGCGAGAACGACCTCGCGAAAGTCGTTCAATTCTTCCCGGCCTCCTTCCAGGGCCGAACTCTCGACCTGGCAAAGGGAGCAAGCCCGGCCAGCACCGCGCTGACGGTCCGTCGCGCCGCAGCCAAGGAACAATCCTCCGTGGACGCGCGGCAGGTTTCTCGCGAGCAATTCGCCTCGTATTTGTTCGGCTTTATCAAACGGTTCGATCGCGACCTGCAGCTTGAAATGAAGCTCCTTGAGCTGGCTCCCGTCCGCCGGGAGGATCTGTCTGGTGCCTGGCGAGGCAATGCGAACCTGCGCTTTTATGGCCGCTATCCGGGCGGCAAACCGGCGGAAATCTTCCTGAAGCTCGGTATCGATTTTGCCCGCATCGCGGACGTCGATGCCATTGCCTCGGATTCGGGCTGGATTCAATCCATGCGCGTCATAGAAGGCTATGAGGCATCCGCCGACCGCGACTTGTTTGCCGAGGTCGGCAAGGAGCGCGGCATCGACGCCGACCTGCTCTGGGACAACTGGAGGAATCCGGTCGAGAAGGCGACGATCGTAGGCGGCGGCGTTTATCTGGCGGACGTGGACAACGACGGCTGGGACGACGTGCTGATCACGGACATTAACGGAGTCTTCTTGTTCAAGCGAATGCAGGACGGCCATTTCGTGGAGATGGCGGAGAAGTCCGGCCTGCCTCACAAGTTGCATTCCGTGGTCAACGCCATTTTCGGCGACTTCGATCAGGACGGCTGGCCCGATTTGATTCTCGACAATCGCGTTTTCCGGAACCGAGGCGGTGGCCGCTTCGATGAGATCACGCGGCAATGCAATCTCCGATTCGGCAGCCTGGCTTATCTCGTTGGCTACACCGTTGGCGATTTTGACAAGGACGGATTGATCGATATCTACGTGGCTCGCAGTTATGGACCGAAAGGCCGCTACGGCAAGAATTCATGGATCGACGGTCCGGGCGGGCCGGGCAACCAGCTCTGGCGGAACCTGGGCAACTGGAAGTTCGAGGATGTGTCCGACCGCGCCAACGCGCGAGCCGGCCGCCGCTCGTGCTTCACGGCGTCGTGGTTGGACGCGAACAACGATAGTTTTCCCGATCTTTACGTCATCAATGAATTCGGCGGCGGGATTCTCCTGGTCAACACCGGCAAAGGAAGCTTCACCGAGCAGCCGTTGATCAAAGGTGATCTCGGCGATTTCGGTTCCATGGGGCTGGCGGCCGCAGATATCAACAACGATGGTTACATCGATATCTACACCGCCAACATGTACAGCAAGTCCGGGCAGCGGATTGTGGGCAATCTCGCGCCGGACGCGTACGCGCCGGACGTCATGGCGAAAATGAAACAGTTTTTCCCCGGCAGCGAGTTGTATCGGAATCTGGGCGGTTCGAGATTCGAGCGGGCCGGCGAGGCGCTGCGCGTTCGGGCCGTCGGCTGGGCTTATGGCCCGACGTTTTTCGACGCGGACAACGACGGGTTTCTCGACATTTACGTGACGAGCGGTTTCGCCAGCATAAACAAAGAAGAACCGGACGGGTGACCGTGCCTCTGGCAGGCTGTCGTGTCACAGCCTTTCGATCGCGCGGCGTGCATCCCAGCCCCGAAGGAAGCCGACAAACGGCTCAAGGATTGGTGGGTGGAAAATCCCTGGCAAATCAACATCCAGGGCAAAAGCTTGAGCGGTTACGAGCGGAACCGCCTGCTTTTGAACTCGAAAGGAGAAACGTTTTACGATGTCTCCGCGCTCACTGCAGCCGACAGTGAAGGGGACGGGCGCTCGGTCGTGGCGGTCGATTTCACGGGCGACGGGATGGAGGACTTGCTGGTTCGACAGGCAGGCGGCGGACCGCTGCTCCTTTTTGAGAATCGATTTCCCAAAACACACTGGCTGCGCGTGTCGTTGCGTGGAACAAAGAGCAATAGGCTTGGCATCGGCGCGCGGTTGGTCGCGAAAGTTGGCGGACAACAAATTGTCCGCGAGCTTTATCCGGTAAATGGATTCAAGGCGCAAGGACCAGCGCACGTTCACCTGGGACTCGGTAATGCGACCAAAGTGGATCAACTCACCGTGGTCTGGCCCAGCGGATTGCAGCAGGAATTCGCCGACCTCGCGAGCGACCGCGCGATTCTGCTGACCGAGGGCAGTTCGCAAGTCCTACCCGGCATCAGCCCCTCTCCTCAGCGAGCTCAAGCAAAGTAGTTGGCGGCCCGGATTTCATCGGCGAGGTGGTCGGCGCCGCGCCAGTTTGAAGGTTAATGAGAACCACTCGAATGCCAAGAATCCGCGTCGCCCTGCTCGCATCGTATCTGGCGGGCATCTCCCCAGTGCATTTCCAGATACGGGTCCATACCTGGAAACGGACTTTTCATGGCGCAAGCATAGATTGCGTTTGGGCGACTGTCACGCCTCGGAGTCTCCAGCCGATTCTACCGGTATAACGAGAAGCCGATCCGGAACATGGATTCTCTTTCGTTGTAGCGCAGCAAACTTTCGCCGTAGCCGGTGAAGTACTGCGCGTGGAGATACAAACTGAAACTGCCGGACATCAATTTCATCATCGGATAAGTGAGATCGAACTGCACACTTTCGTTGTCGCCGTCATGGCCGATTCGTCCCAGCGCAGACAATTGCAGACCGCGCTTCCAGCCGACAATGGCCCGGAGGTCCGCGTAACCCCGGTAGTCGGCCAGATCGGGATTATCGTCGAGGTCGCCGGCGTAAATCCATGCGCGGGGCTGCAAAGTCAGTTGCAGGCCTTCGTCTTTGCCGAAGGTGATTTTTGGGCGGACATACGCGATGTTCAGCGCGCGCGAATCCACGCCTCCTTTGCCGTTGGACTCGTGCTGAAGGCCGCCCTGCAAGTCGAGTTGGCGCGAAAACCGGGGAACTCAACGATCACCTGGCCCATCAACGTCGCAGGCATTTGGAGCAGATATTCTTTGCGAGCGAACGCGCCTGCGGCGATTGCGTTTTGCACGGCATCAGCCGCGGGGCGCAGTTCCAGCGCCCCGTCGAGAGTTGGGTGTGAAGACACGATTCGGCAATCGATCTTGGCCGGCCATGTCTACAGAACCTCCCGGTTGGAGTGATTCAGGACGTTGAGCCAGACGGTCGCGCGACCGCCGCTCGCGACTGATTCCGGCGCCGTCGAGAAAACGGCCGTCAATTCCGCGCCGCGGACCAAGGCCATGAGAAAGATTGGCGAGCACGCCGCAAGGAAAAGGCGCCGCGCGTTTGTGAACCAAAGGCGGAGTTTCAGCCTTGGGCGTTTGAAGGAGAGGTGAAGCCGGCCTGGGTCGCTGTCCATGGGGCGACGCTACCAAAGTCCGGCTCGATCCAACAAGATTTCGATCAATTCAGCAACCCTTCAGTTAACTGAGGGAACACTCAATTCACCGCGTGCACCGTGTAACCGCCGGATTTCTCGTCGGCTTCCAGCTTCACGAGACCGCGCTTCTGCGCCTCCAAGAGCAGTTCGTTGAAGGAACGAAATCCGTAGGCGCGCTCGTTGAAACCGGGATTGCGGCGTTTGATAGCCTGTTTGATCATGGAACCCCAAACCGTTTCATCTTCGTCGCGTTCCTCGGTGAGAGCTTCCAGAGTTTCGGCGACCAGGTCGAACGCCTTTTCGAGAGAAGGTCCTTTATTCTCCCCTTCCGCGGGCTTCGCCGCCGGGGGGCTCGCCGCGGCTTTTTGCCGCGCTTTGGAGGGCTTGGCGCGCACCATGTCGTCGTAGTACAGGAATTCGTCGCAATTATTGATGAACAAATCCGACGTCGAATTTTTGACGCCGGCGCCGATCACGGTTTTGGCGTTCTCGCGCAATTTGCTGACGAGCGGCGAGAAATCCGAGTCGCCACTGATGATCACGAACGTATCGACATGGCTCTTGGTGTAGCAGAGGTCGAGCGCATCGACCACCATGCGGATGTCGGCGGAGTTCTTGCCGGACTGCCGCACATGGGGAATCTCGATGAGTTCAAAGGCGGCTTCGTGCAGGTCGCGTTTGAATTCCTTGTAGCGATCGAAATCGCAGTACGCCTTTTTGACGACGATGTGGCCTTTGACGAGGAGGCGTTCGAGAATTTTCTGAATATCGAACCGCGGGTAATGCGCGTCGCGCGCGCCCAGCGCGATATTTTCAAGATCGAGAAAGACCGCCATGGTGGCATTGGAATCGTGTGTATTCATCCTGTGTGAACCGAAGCCTACCCCAGAATCCCGGAGGACGCATCAGAAAAGTCCGGCATCAGTAACTCCCTCAGTTTGCGACGGTGAGGCGAGGCTTGGGCGAGGCTCCTGCCGAGCCTTTCCTCAATGGCATTGGCTCGGCGGGAGCCTCGCTCCACCTTAGGGTCCGTGCAAAAATAACTTCGGATTTTGCTGGAGGCTGTTCGGCTCTCTGGCTAGGCGCGAGCGACGAGCAGACCCGCCGCGGTCTGTAAGGAGCGAGCAACAACGCCAGAGAGCCAAACAGCCCCAACCCTTCGGGGCGGGGCGGCGCCTGGCCTGCGGCTTCGTCGTGCGCTCGGTCACAGCCCGCTGCGGGGATGCTCCCTCGCTCCCTCCTCGCCGCAGACCAGGCGGCGCTTCCGCCAAAATCCGAAGTTATTTTTGCACGGACCCTTAACTGAGGGATGCAGCCATCAAACGTCTTTACAGAAGGACTAAACCGTCCGCAGAATCGGCCATGCCGAATCGCTGTCGGGCGCATCTCGATTTCTCAGCATCCACGCCATCCTCATCTAAGAGCGGATCCGAAAAACGGGCAGTGCGGGCGACGCGCCTCCCCCGGTCGGCGACCAGCCGACCGGGAGTGCGGAAGGCGACTTCCCGGAAAGGCCGTCATTATTGCCTCCGAGCGTCGCGGCCGCTCCGTCCGGCGAGTCGCCTGTGCTACCCAAGATTGAAGTCCCAGACACGCTCCGGGCGCGGCCGCCATCTGTTCATCATGACGGCGCTGATCTTGTTCCTCGGCGAGTTCGACCTTTCCGCGGCCAGCAGCCGGAGCGCGGTGTCGGGCGTGCCTTTCTCGATCGACGTATGGCAGACGGACGATGGCCTGCCGCAGAATTCCGTGATTTCCATGACGCAGACGCGCGATGGCTACCTGTGGTTGGGAACGCTCAACGGTCTGGCGCGCTTCGACGGTTTTCGTTTCATGGTCTATAACGAGAGCAACACGCCGGGACTGAGCAGCAGCCCGATTGTCAGTCTCTTCGAGGACAGCCAGAGGAACCTCTGGATCGGCACCGAAACCGCCGGCGTCGTGCTCGTCAAAGACGGCCGAATCATCAGCGTGGACCTGGGCCGCGGCTCACGCGAAGGCCGCTTGATGTCGGCATGCCAGGACGCGGCCGGGGCGGTCTGGCTTTACACGGCGGACGGCCAACTGTGCCGCTATCGCGAGGGCAACGCCGACGTATGGCTGGTGGGGGCGGAGCGGTCGAGCCTCGTGCGCGTCGTTGTGGCGGAAGATTCGGGACCGTTATGGATTGGAACGGATCGGAGTTTGTTTGCCATCGACCCAAGCGAGCTAGGCGCTTCCAGCGAACTACTGAGGAAGCACGAATTGCCGGTGCGCAAACTGGATTTCCTGCTCTCCAGCCGGCGCGGCGGATTTTGGTGCCTGGCGGATGGCAAAGTCCAAAAATGGAAAACGAATCGGAAAGAACGCGACCTGGGCGCGTATCCCTGGAATCGCGCTCCCGTCACCGCGGCGTGCGAAGACCGCGACGGCAACCTCGTGGTCGGGACGCAAGGCGCGGGAGTTTTCTGGTTCGATTCCCAAGGCCAGGCCACCTGTCTTTCCACGAACCAGGGTTTGTCGGACAATTTCATACTGTCGCTCCAAGTGGACCACGAAGGCACGCTCTGGGTAGGGACCGATGGCAGCGGCCTCAATCGCGTCAAACGTCACGTCTTTGAAGTGCAGGGAGAATCGCGCGGTTTGACCGTGCGTTCCGTCACGGAAGGGCCGGACGGCGGACTGTGGATCGGCTTCAATGTCGTGGGCCTCAATGTCAAAGGCGCTTGCTACGCGAAGGACGGAGAGTTGCAGTGGTTCGGGCGCGGTGAGGGGTTGCTGAATTCTTCCGTTTGGTCCGTGTTTGCAGATCGCAGCCAGCGTGTCTGGGCCGGAACGCTGGGGGGGCTGTTCCAATTTCAGAATGGACGCTTCCAATCCGTCGCCGGATCGCGCGCGCTGCATCCGGGAATTCTCGCGATTCATCAAGACCGAAGCGGCCAGATCTGGCTCGGCACGCGCGGCGGTTTGGCGCGCTGGGATACGAACAACTGGCGGATTTTCACCACGCGCGATGGATTGTCAGCGGACGAAGTGCAAGCCATCGCGGAGGATGCCGATGGCAATCTGTGGCTCGGCACGCGCGGCGGCGGCCTCAACCGCCTTCGCGAGGGGAAGTTCTCTGCCTTTCACAAAGCAGATGGCCTGCCCAGCGAGGATGTCTCGTCGTTGTACTTCGATGAAGAAGGCGTTCTGTGGATCGGCACCTCGGGCAGCGGGCTGGCCCGATTTCATCAAAACCAGTGGACCCGCTATACGACCCGCGAAGGGCTCTTCAGCAATTACGTCGGTTACATGGTGGAGGATGGACATGGATTTTTGTGGATTGGATCAACCGCAGGCCTCATGCGAGTTCCCAAAAAAGCGTTGACCGATTACGCGCGCGGCGCGGCCACGTTCGTGGATTGCCGCACCTACGGAACGCTGGACGGCATGCCCTCGCCGGAATGCACCGTGGGTTCCCAACCGGGCGCGTGCCGCAGCCGTGACGGGAAACTGTGGTTTCCCACGATCAAAGGCCTCGTCTCCGTCGATCCCGGCCAGCTCGCGCCCAATACCAACCAGCCTCCGGTGACGATCGAGTCCGTCTGGATCGACGGCCGGGCGCAGAACACCAATGGTCTCCGCGCCACGCTGCCCAAAACCGTCACGGTCCCGGCCGGGCGGGAACGCGTCGAGATGCATTACGCGAGCCTCAACCTTTCCGCGCCAGACCAGGCGCGTTTCAAATATCGCCTCGACGGGCACGAGTCGGCCTGGGTCGAGGCGGGAAACACGCGCGTCGCGCGCTACAGCAAGTTGCCGCCGGGTGACTATCGTTTTCAGGTGACAGCTTGCAACGAGGACGGCGTGTGGAATGAAAACGGCAGCGCGCTCGCGTTGATTGTCGAACCTCCGTTCTGGCGGACCTGGTGGTTTCTCGCGACCGGTTCAGCCAGTCTGCTCGGTGCAATCGTGGCCGGGGTGAATTATTTCTCCACCCAGCGGTTGCGGCGCCAGGTTGAGCGGTTCCGACAACAGGAGGCGGTCGAGAAGGAACGCGGCCGCATCGCGCGCGACATCCACGATCAACTCGGCGCGAGCCTCACCCAAGTCGCGCTCCTCGGCGAACTGGTCGAGAGCGACAAGGACTCGCCCGCGGAAGTGGAGGCGCACGCCCGGCAGATCTCGCAAACCGCGCGCGACACGACGCGGTCTCTCGACGAAATCGTGTGGGCGGCCAACCCCTCCAACGACACGCTCGACGCGCTGATCACGTATGTCTGCAAGTACGCCCAGGAATATCTGGCGGTGGCGGGATTGCGCTATCGGTTGGAGGTGCCGGCTCAATTGCCGAACACTCCCGTTCCTCCGGAAGTCCGGCACAACGTGTTTTTGGCGGCCAAGGAAGCCGTGACGAACGTAGTGCGGCACGCCAAAGCCTCCGGCGTTCGCATTCGCCTGCGGCTGGAGCAAACGGCTTTTGCTTTGGAAATCGAAGATGATGGGCGCGGTCTCCCGGACGTGGACAATCAGGCGGCTCGATCCAGAAACGGATTGCGCAACATGCGCAAAAGGATGGAGGACATCGGAGGCCAGTTCACCATTGGCGCCGGGCCGGAAGGAGGCACCATCGTGCGGTTGGCCGCGCCGCTCGGCGATGAGAAAACCGCCAATCTGGAGCAGTGAGTGTTCCCTCAGTTAAGGTGGGGCGAGGCTTGGGCGAGGCTCCCGCCGAGCCAATGCCATCGAAGAAGGCCAGAAAAGCTTGAGTGGGGTGTTGGATTGGTGGATGAATGGATTGGTGGATTCTTATCAATCCCATGATCCACTAATCCGTTAATCCGTCCCCTCCGAAGGATCGCTTCACGCCTGCGGGAGCGTCAAATAGAAGGTGCTGCCTTGCCCCACCTCGCTCTCGACCCAGACCTTTCCCCCGTGCGCCTGGACGATGTGTTTCACGATGGAAAGTCCGAGCCCGGTCCCTCCCGTTTCGCGCGAGCGCGCTTTATCGACGCGGAAGAACCGCTCGAAGACGCGCTCCCGGGCTTCCGGCGGAATGCCCGGCCCATCGTCCTGGACCCAGACCCGGATCATTCCGCCGGGAATCGCTTTTGCGCCCAGGACCACGCGGCCTTCGCTTCGGCCATATTTGATCGCGTTCTCGATCAGATTGAAGAGCACCTGTTGCAGCCGGTCCGCATCGGCCTGGGCCCAGAGTTCGGCCGCAAGAAGATTCTCGACGGTCACCTGGCGCTCGCCGGCGCGGGCGCGCAAATCCTCCACCACGCGCTGTGCCTGCTCGCGCAAGTTCACCCGCTGCGCGTTCATGACAATCTGGCCGCTCTCCAGTTTCGAGATCGTGAGCAGGTCTTCGATCAGATACGTGAGCCGGTCCGCGTGTTTGTCGATGATCTGCAAGAAGCGCGTGAGTTGTTCGGGATCGCTTTTCGCGCCGTCCAGCAAAGTCTCGACGTAGCCTTTGATCATGGAAAGCGGCGTGCGCAGTTCGTGGCTGGCGTTGGCGACGAACTCGCGGCGGGTGTTCTCCAATTCTTTGAGGCGCGTGATGTCGTGAAACACCAGAATAATCCCCTGCGGTTTGCCGTCCTGGTCGATGTAGGCCGTGGCATCTACTTCGAGGCAGCGCGGTTCCCGGCCATGGAACTCAAGCTCGGTTTCCACGGCGCGGTTTTCGCCGGCGACCTTTGCGACCAGGTCGGTCAACGCCGGCCAGCGCAACGCTTCGGCGATGGTTTGGCCCCGAATGTCGGACGCGAGGTCGAGAAGTTTGGCCAGCGTTTGATTGGTGAGCTGGATTTTGCCGTCCGACCCCAGCAGGAGAACGCCTTCGACCATGCTGTTGAACAAGGCCTGTTGCCGCGCCTGGGCTTCCGCATTGGTCTGCTTTTGCTGGCGCAGCATGGTCGCGGTGTATTCTTCCCGCTCCTGCGCCCGTTGCTTCTGGTGGCGCCGCTCCCGCCGCCAGGCGTCCAGAAGAACCAGGCCGACCAGAACGAGGAAAAAGTAAATCGGCCACATCGGAAGAATCACTCTTCCACGCAGCGGTACCCGACGCCGCGGACGGTATCGAGATGTTTGGCGGCCGGGCCGAGCTTCTCCCGCAACCGCCGCATGTGGGTATCCACCGTGCGCGTGTCGATCAACGTGTCGTAATCCCAGACGTCTTTGAGCAATTGCTCGCGGGTCTGGACCCGGCCCTGGCGTTGCACCAGGAGAGTCAGCAGTTTGAATTCCGTTGAAGTCAGTTCGATCTTTCGCCCGCGGACGGTGACCTGATGGCGCGGAATATCAATCGAGAGCTGGCCCACGTGGATCAGTTCCTGTTTGCCTTCAGCAGCCTGGCCTCGGCGGAGCAAATTCTTCACCCGCAAAACCAGTTCGCGCGGGCTAAAGGGTTTCGTCACATAATCGTCGGCGCCCAGTTCCAGCCCGATGACCCGGTCCACTTCCGAGGCCTTCGCCGTGAGCATCATGATCGGAATGGCCGCCGTGGCCGGACTGCGGCGCAGCATTTTGCAGACTTCGAGCCCGTCCACCTCCGGGAGCATCAAATCGAGAACGATGAGCGCGGGCACAACGGCGTGCGATTTCCGGAGCGCTTCGGCCCCATCCGCGGCGGTGACGACATCGAATCCACCGGCGCGCAAATTGAACTCGATCAATTCCAGGGCGGCCGGTTCGTCATCCACCACCAGGATTTTTGGTTTCATCGGTTCGTGCCTACATAGCTGAGATGACGAATTGGTTTCGATCAAGTGACAAATGTGTGCCACTAGAAACCGCAGCTATTCGAGCGACCAGTACTGGATTCCATAGGACTCCAACAGCAGCGGCAGTTTCTGATTCCCCGCCTTCAGATTGAAGAATGGCTCGCGTTGACGGAGCGATCCAGCGTGTCGAAGTGGTAGCGCCCGCGTTCGGGCAGAAGGTTGAAGTATTCCTGGATGAACAGCCGAATCACGCAAGCCCAACTGGTAAGGACGCGTTCCACCGCGTCCCTGGAATGGCTCATTCGACTGTTGAGTAAGTTCAGGGACGGAGTGGAATCCGTCCCTACCAGGTTCAAGGGGGGTGATCGCTTTGTTTCTCGCCACTGCACCCAGCCGATGGTTAACTCGATTCACCTATGAAATATCTCCCGATTTTCCTTCTCCTGCTGGCGGCGACGGTTCAGGCAGCCGACCAAAAACCGAAAGCCGAAACCTTCCTCGACCCCTCCAAGGCCGGACAAGATTACCTCGATCAGGGCGAATACAGAAACGACTGGGGCGGCATTCAGGTCATTGCGCTGGGCGCGGGAAATTTCCGCATGGTCACTTACCAGGGCGGTTTCCCGGGCGAAGGCTGGAATCAGGAGTTCAAGACGGAAACCCCGGGCAAACGCGAAGGCCGCAAGATCGCCTTCACCGGCGAAGACAACTACCGCGCCGAGCTCGCGGAGGGCAAGATCACGATCCACACTGCCAACGGCGGGCCGTACATCATGGAAAAGACCGAACGCAAAAGCCCAACCCTTGGCTCCAAGCCGCCGGCGGGCGCCACAGTCCTGTTCGACGGCACGAGCGCCGACGCATGGGCCGACGGCCATTTGGATGACCGGCGCTTGCTTCAGGCCGGCTGCAAGAACAAGCAGAGTTTTGGCGACTTCACGGCGCACCTCGAATTTCTGCTTCCGTTCAAGCCACTCGGACGCGGCCAGGACCGGGGCAACAGCGGCGTCTATTTGCAGGATCGCTACGAAGTCCAGGTGCTCGATTCTTTCGGATTGAAAGGGGAGAACGACGAGTGCGGTGGCATCTACTCGCAAGCCAGGCCGTCCGCGAACCTGTGTTACCCGCCGCTCACGTGGCAGACTTACGATATCGACTTTGTGGCCGCGAGGTTTGACGAGACGGGCAAGAAAACCAAAAACGCCATCGTCACTCTCAAGCACAACGGCGTCACGATCCACGACCGCCTGGAATTGAAAGGGCCCACGCCCGGTGGAAAGAAGGAAGATTCCAGCGGCGGCCCCCTGCAACTCCAGGGACACGGCAACCCGGTTTTCTATCGGAATATCTGGGTCGTACCGAAGTAAGCGGTCACAGCTCGCCGCAGCGCAGATTTTCAATCTGCCGTATCGCAGAATTGCATTCTGCAAGGGCTCGACAAGTTTCCAGGGCTTTAGAAGTCGCAAAAGCGCTGCCGACGGCAACTCTGCGCTACGGCGGAAGGCACGCTACCACATACGGAAAACGTCCGGTTCGGCTCGCGAGGACGCTCGCCCTACGCTCGCCCCACCTCAACTGAGGGAATACGCACTTCTCGCTTGTCATGGAAGCGCAGACTCTGGAGATTGGCTATATGAAAACTCTCCTCGAATCCAATTCTTGCACCTCACGCCGGCAGTTTCTCAAAGCGACCGCAATGGGTGCTTTGGCTTCCGTCGTGGCGCCCGCTTTCGTGCGCGGCGCGAATCTCAACAGCCGGCTTCAGGTCGCCAGCGTCGGCGTCAACGGCATGGGCTTCACCGACGTGAGTTGGATCGGCTCGCACAAGGCCGTCAAGTTCGTGGGTTTTTGCGACGTGGACACCACGCGTTTTGGCAAAGCGGACGAGGCGCATCCCGGCGTGCCGCATTTCCAGGATTTCCGCGAAATGTTCTCCAAGCTCGGCGGCCAGTTCGATGCGGCCTCGGTTTCAACGCCCGACCACATGCACGCCTACATTGCGTTGGACGCGATGCGACGCGGCAAACACGTGTTTTGCCAGAAGCCGCTGACGCACACGGTGTGGGAGTCCCGGCAGATGCGCCTGCAAGCGGAGAAATCCAAAGTCATCACCCAGATGGGAAACCAGATTCATTCCCACAAAGAATACCGCACGGCGGTGGAGCTCCTGCGCGACGGCGTCATCGGCAAAGTCAAAGCGGTGCACTCGTGGGTCGGAGTCCAGGGAAACAACTACTCGAAGCTGCAAGCGCCGCCTTCGCCGGGGCCTGTTCCCGCGAGCTTGAATTGGCAAGTCTGGGTCGGCACGGCGCCGATGCGCGATTACGCGCCGGATGTTTATCATCCGTTCAAGTGGCGGGACTGGCAGGATTTCGGTTCCGGCGCGCTGGGGGATTTCGGCTGCCACATTCTCGATCCGATCTTCACCGCGTTGGATATCCGCGAACCGATGACCGTCCGGGCGGAACATGATGGGATCAATCAGCAAGTCTGGCCCGTTTCGGAAACCGTGCACTACCTGTTTCCGGGAACGCGCTTCACGGCGGACGGCACGTTGCCCGTGACCTGGTATGACGGCGGCCGGCAACCGGACAAATCCCTGGCGCAAATGCCGGAGTCCGCAAAACTGCCCGGCAGCGGATCGCTGATCATCGGCGAAGAAGGCAACATGGTCCTGCCTCACGTGGGTATGCCGCAACTTTACCCGGTCAAGAAATTCAGGAACTTCGACATCAAAGCAGAGTCGCAGCTCATCCACTGGCACGTGTGGGTCGAAGGCGTTCTCTCCGGCAAGAAGACCTCCGATGGCTTCGATTACGCAGGGCCGCTGGCGGAGGCCGTGCAACTGGGCAATGTGGCGGCCCGTTTCCCGGGGCAAGAGTTGAAATGGGACGCGAAAGCCTTGCGGATTACGAATCACGCTGAGGCCAGTGCGCGGCTGACCAAACAGTACCGGCAAAGCTGGGAAATCCACGCCGTCGCCTGATTCGGATAACTCCCTCTCTTCCCTGGTAAGGGAGGAGAGGACTGAGGGCTGGGGACAGGAGGGCCCGTGATTACTGCAATCGCAGCCAGGCGACGACCGGGAAATGGTCGCTCGGATACTGGCCGTCTTTCTGAAAGGTGACGATTTCGGTGGCGTCCGCAGCCACAGGTCCGCGCGCCAGAATCCAATCAATCCGGTCGCCGCCTTCCCGGGGGGTGCCGAATCCGTGGAAAGTGCTCATCCGCTCGTTGCGGCGCGTGCCTGCGGTGCTCCAGGTGTCGGTCAGTCCGTTTTGATTGACCAGGATTTCGTAGGCTTTGTTGCCTCCGGCGACGGCATTGAAGTCGCCGACGAGCAGGACGGGCAAGGCGGTCTTCAAGCCCTCGATTCGTTCCCGGATCAGCGCCGCGCTTTTCTCGCGAGCGGCCTGGATTTGATGATCGAGATGGGTGTTGAAGAAGTAGAATTGCCGCTGCGTGTGCCGGTCCAGGAATTTCACCCAGGTTACCATGCGCCGGTTTGAATTGCCCCACGTGCTGGACGCGATCACGTTGGGGGTGTCCGAGAGCCAGAAGTGATCGTACTCCAGCGGCTCGAATCGCTCTCGGCGATAGAATACGGCCATGAATTCGCCGCGGCTGCCGCCTTCGCGTCCGAGTCCGAGCCATTCGTACTGGGGCAGGTCCTGCGCAATGTCTTTGATCTGCGGATAGAGTCCTTCCTGAGTGCCGATCAAATCCGGGTTGAGCTTTTGAATGCATTCCCGCATGACTGGACGCCGCTGAGGCCAGGCGTTGGGCGGTTTTGGGCTGGCGTAACGCAGGTTAAAGGTCATCACGCAGAGGGTGTCCTTTGGCGAGTCCGCGGATGAAACAAGGCTGGTCGTGTCTGCTGAAGTGAGAACAAGCGCAAGGAGAATCGTAAGCATAGTCGGATCACACATTTTCGGACCGCAGTGAGCATAATTGATCCGGGTCTCTCGTGAATACAATTCCACGCTCAAAAACGGTCTTGTTGCCGCCAGTCCCAGCTTGTATCTCTCCGGGGACGGCCAGCCCGACAATGAAGACGCTTGTTTGCATTTCAAACTACGGGGACGGCCAGTTGCTTTATCTCCATCAGATCCTCATTGCTTACGACAACATGAGTGGATTTGAGGTCGATGTGGTCCTGCACACCACCGTTCCACTCGATCTCAGCCGGTATGCCTTTCGCGCCACGCAGATTCCGTGCGATCCGGCGATGGGCCGTGATCTGGCCCTTTGCCATCGGAAGGTGATGGACGAGGCGCAAGACCAGTACGATCTCTTCATCTACACCGAGAACGACGTGTTGATTGCGGAAGACAATTTGCGCGCGTTTTGTGAGACGAACGCGGTGTTGCCCGAACCCTACGTCGCCGGCTTTATCCGGTACGAACGCAACCGGGAGAGACCGGACGATCCGGAGATGTATTTGCCGGACGCGCACCCTTCCGGGGGCCGCGTGCTCAAAGGCCAACTCGTTCTCAACGGCCTGCGTTGCGCGCGGCTGAGAAATCTGCACCAGGGTTGCTCGGTCCTCACGCGCGCGCAATTGAAATGCGCGATGAAAAGCCCGTTCTACCATTACTACAATCGCGGCGATCCCTTGAACCGCGAGGTCGGCGCCTCGTTTGTGTATATCGGGTGCGGCCTGCAAAAGGTCATCCCGATCGACCGCCTCGAGGAACTGATGATTCATCATTTGTCGGACAAATACGTGCATCTTGACGAGCCGCCCTGGAACAAAACCCCGCCCTACACGCTCACGGAATTGAAGCGTTTCATCGCGGACTCGGAGAAACGGACCGCCGCGTGAATGCCAACCCAGTCCACCCACGAATTGTCAACGTAACCTTCCCATGAACCCATCTCCCGGACCGTGGCCTTTAGGCCGCCTCAACGCTCAACTCCGGAGAGTGCGCGGAAGCAGCCTAAAGGCTGCGGTCCGCACGGTCTCAGGTTCATGGGCCGTGTGCACGGCTCGAAGGCCGTGGAAGCTTCCCATGCACCAGACGGTCGGGCGAGCCTGTCCCCAGCGAGCCGAACCGGGCGTGTTCCACGCACGTCGAGCGGCTCGCCGGGACGGACTCGCCCTGCTACCCGGCGGTTCCTGAGCCATCCACTATGCTTCTTCTCTTTTTCTGCTCCGGCGCGACCGCTTTGATCTACGAAGTCGTTTGGTCGAAATACCTGGCGCTGATGTTTGGCAGCACGATCCAGGCGCAAACCGTCGTGCTCGCGGTGTTCATGGGCGGCCTCGCGCTGGGCAACCGGCTGATCGGCTCGCGCGCGGATTTCCTCCGCCATCCCCTCAAAGCGTACGGCTACCTGGAAATCGGAATCGGCCTCTTCGCGTTTTTCTTTCCCTTCCTTTACGAGAGCGCGGATCAAGTCTTTGTGAGCCTCGGATCAAAGGTTTTGGAGCACGGACTGGTGCTGCTCGGCCTCAAAGCGATTCTCAGTGTTTGCTTGTTGCTCCTGCCCACGGTCCTCATGGGCGGAACTTTGCCGCTGGTGGCGGCGTGGCTGCAGAAAGAATCAAGCGACGCCGGGCGCCGCTCCGCGCGCTTTTACTCGGTCAACAGCCTGGGCGCGGTGGCAGGCGCGGGGCTGGCGGGCTTCGTTTTGGTCAAGCAACTGGGAATGGTCTCCACGCTCCAGATGACGGCTCTGGCCAATGTCCTGGTGGGCGCGGTGGCCATCGTGCTTTCACGACGGATTAGCGCGGCAAGCGAAGCGATGCCGTCTCCTTCCCATGACCCGACCCACCCCTTACCCCTCCCAGGGGAACTTGATTCTGACGCAAGCCTGGCCTGGGCCAGCGTGATTGTGGCGGTGACGGGGGGTGTCTCGATGGGATTGGAAGTTCTGGCGTCGCGCTCGCTGGCCCTCATCTTTGGCGCGTCACTCCAATCGTTCGCCGTCATGCTGATGGCGTTCATTTTTGGAATTGGCGCCGGGGGCGCGGTCGTGGCTTCGCCGCGGTTCAGCCGTTTTCAAAAGCCGGCCACCACCGTGCCCTTGATGCTGTGCGCGGCATTCAGCGTGGCGATCTTCATCGTGAGCATTGAAGAATGGGCGATCCTTTACGCCAAGGCGCGAACGGGACTGGCTCAAACGGAGACCGGTTACCTGTTCAATGCGATTCTCACCTCGGCGATTGCGATTCTCGTGATCGGGTTGCCGGCCGGATTGTTGGGCGCGGTTCTGCCGCTCTGGATTCGCATCCTGGCCGGATCAACCACGACGCTGGGCGATCGCGTCGGCCGGTTGCTCACGTGGAACACGCTGGGCGCGGTGGCGGGCGTGCTGCTGACCGGCTTCATTCTGATGCCCGGGCTTGGGGTGCGCGGCGCTCTGGGAGTTTTTGCCGTGCTCGTCGCGATGTTTGCCGCAGCCACTTCATGGGTGAACCGCCAGCCCTGGCCGGCGGCCTTTTCTGTCGCGCTGGCCGGCGTGGTGGTCTGGATCTGGTTGGGACACGGTGACGAATGGAAACACACGTTGGCCTCCGGCATTTTCCGCCTGCGCACGGCGGAGGTTCCGTGGGATTTGATCGAGCAACGGCGGCGCCTCGTCGATCTCGTGTTTTACGAGGACGGCCCGGACGCGACCGTCTCCGTGGAAACCCGGTCCAAACAGAGCTCCAACCGAGATTATGTTCTTCGAGTCAACGGCAAGCCGGACGCTTCCGCACAGGGAGATCTATCGACGCAATATTTGCTCGCTCATCTGCCGATAATGGCGCGGCCGCAGAGCAAAGACGTGTTCGTGCTCGGATTCGGCAGCGGGATCACGGCGGGCGCGCTGTTGGGCCATCCCGTCGAGCGCCTGACCATCGCCGAGAATTGCCGGCCAGTCCTGGAGGCCGCGAAGATTTTCGAGCCGTGGAATCGCGGCGTTGCGACCAACTCTCGCGCGCGAATCCGGCTGGAAGACGGACGAACGGTCCTGAAACTGAGTCCGGAGAAATACGACATCATCATCAGTGAACCCTCCAACCCGTGGGTGGCCGGTGTCGCCAGCGTCTTTACGAAGGAGTTTTACGAACTGGCGTCGAGCCGGTTGAAGGAGGGCGGGATCATGGCGCAGTGGTTTCACATGTACGAAATGCACGACGGCATCGCGTTTCTGGTCCTCCGAACCTTCGCCCGCGTTTTTCCACACCTTGAAATCTGGGATTCACAGGAAGGCGACATCGTCCTGCTCGGCTCGCACCTGCCTTGGAAATCGTTTCCGGAGGTGTTCCGCGAAGTGTTTTCACGAGACGATCCCCGGTCCGATCTGGAACGCATCGGCCTCAAATCGCCGGAAGCCGTGTTCGTGCGGCAAGTGGCGTCCCAGCGAACGGCGTTCGCCGTGGCTGGGGATGGGCCGATCCAGTCGGATGCGTTTCCCGTGCTGGAGTACGCGGCGCCCAAGGCTTTTTACATCGCGGCGTTAGCTCAGCAGGTTTTTTTGTTCGACGAGCGCACCTGGCAAATGGACCTGGCGCCGGAGGAAAAACGCACGATTCTCCGTTCGCTGCCGGATGAATTGCTCTACGCGACGTTCGGCAATTACACCTTCAGCAATCGAGAACTGCGCAGCTATCTCCAGTGGCGTTCCTCCAGCTTCCAGAGCAACGATGGCCGCAACGTGTATCACGCCAGCCCGTTCTTCCCCGTCGTCTTCAGGCCGGCGGAGTCTTATCCGCTCGTTCCGGAGATCCCGCCCAACTCGACCTCGGAAGCAACGGATTTGTTGCTCGCCCAGGCGCTTATTTTTACACGGCCCACGCTCTGGGAAGAGGGGGTTCGATCCATCGAAAAAATTCTCGAAGCCCGAGCGAGTGGGAAAGAAAAAGGCGCGATCGTGGATTGGCTTCCAGGCCACTTCGCGTCCGTGGCCGCGCGAGCGCGGTTGACTCACGGCGACGCGGAAGGCGCTCGGCGCGACGTCGAACTGGGTCTGAAAATCGTTCCGGACGACATCCAGTTGCTCTATCTCCAGCGGATCATCGAGCGCCATTACACCCAGCCGTAGTCACTTCCCCTCCTTCGCCCACTGTTTCATGAGGCGGATGTTTTTCTCGGTGACGTTTTCCTGGTTCGGCTTGCTGGCTCGTCCGCCCAGATAAACCGCCATGTCGCTGTCGTACATTTTTTCAGGCTCAGGCTGGCGGCCCTGGTCGCGGGTTTCTTCCATCCAGCGATCCAGGCGCGCGCGCAAGGCCGCAAGCGTCTTGGCCTGGCTCGAATCGGCCGCGAGATTCTTCACCTGCCAGCGGTCCGTCGTCCATTCGTAGAGTTCTTCCGCCGGACGTGTCGGACTGAACAGAAGTTTCTCCTGCAAATCATCAAGCTGACCCGCGGCGTGCATTTCGCGCAAACGTTTCACGATGCTCTTGGCGTCTTTGTAAGCGTTGGGCTGAAGATGCGGGCGAAGCGGGAGAAAGTTGGAAATGTACAGGAATCGATCCGTCCGCACCGAGCGAATGTGTTCCACGGTCTCATCGCACCGGTCGCGAGCGGCAAAGACGGCGTCGCGCGGCCGGTAATCCTTCGCGAACACGTCGCGCGCTTGCATGCCCCTGGGCAGGGGAATTCCCGCCGCCGCCAGCGACAGGGCAGCCATGTCGAGGTGCTCGATCAAATCGTCGCGCACGCGGCCTTTTGGTATGCCAGGGCCGCGCACGACGAACGGGATGTGCGTCCCCTCGTCGTAAAGGAACTGCTTGCCCCGCGCGTGGCTGATGCCGTGGTCGGTCATGAAAAGAATGAGGGTCTGCTCCAGAATGCCTTCCTTGTCCAGCCGCGCGAGCACTTGCCCGACGTGCCGGTCGGTGAAACGAACCGTGTCCAGATACGCGGCCCAATCGCGAAGTTGCACGGGATCGCGCGGGTAGCAGGGCGGGAGCGTGACCTTGTCGGGATCAGTCGCGCTGTCGAACTCCCGGGTCGCGCGTTCGAGGAGTTGGCGGGCGGCCGCGTCCGTGCCGCCGCGCAATTTGCCGCCGGCCAGTTGCACTTGCATGAAGAAGGGCTGGCCTGCTTTGCGGTCCGACCAGTCCTGGCTGTCATACATTTTCTCGTCCCACTCGAAGTTGTAATCGGTCTTGCCGAGCCCGCCGCCGCGGTTGGCCGGGCGTCCGGCGCGATTGGCATTCGTCAGACCGCTGCCGATGCAGGTGAAGTAACCGGCCTTCTGGAACAGCACCGGAATCGGCACGACGCCTTCAGGCAGATGGATTTTTTCCACGCCGCGTCCGCTGCGATGGTGGTGAGCGCCGATCGTGGTTTGATACATCCCGGTGATGAGCGCCGAACGGCAGGGCGAACAAACCGGCGCGGTCGTGAAAGCGCGCGAGAACCGCGTTCCCTCGGCAGCCAGGCGATCCACATGGGGTGTTTGAATGAGCTTCTCGCCGTAGCACGAAAAGTTCGCAGACATGTCATCGACGACAAACCAGAGAACGTTCGGGCGATCCGCCGCGGCAGCGCTGTAAGTGGCGGCGGCGACCAGCAGAGCAAGGAGGGGCCGTTTCATGGTCGGCAGTGTGCGCTTGAAGCCGCGCGCGAGGCAAGTCTGAGACTGAGGCCCTCCGTGATGGTGGGGCGAGGCTGCCGAGCCATTCCTCGTTGGCATTAAAACGAGGGGCCCCTATCCTTCAAACGTCGATCCTCATGATTGGCCGTGTGGGGGAACGTCTGGCAACTTCCTTGAAGCCTGCGCGCCGAAAAGCGGAAAGGGTCCCGGTCCAGGCAAAGGCATCCGGCATTCGGCTTTTCCGAGGCACGACAGGATAACCCTCAACAATCCGCGCGCCGTGACGGGAGGCGTGTTCGGCAGCGGCTCTCAACAATTGCGAGCTCACGCCCGCCTGTCGAAACGGTTTGGCGACGAACAGACAGGTCACCGACCAGACGGGCCTTTCATCCGGGGGCGCCAGGACACGCGACCGCTCCAGAAAAGTATAAACCTTCCGGGGGGCGACGGCGCACCAGCCAATGGCTTGTCCGTCCGCATACGCCAGCACGCCCGGCACCTGGCCCGACTTCACGATTTTCCTGAAGGCCGCCTTGTTGCCGTCGCCTTTCTGCCGGAGAAAATCTGCGCGTTTCAACCGCCACGTCATGCACCAGCAACCGCCGCACGCGCCGCGCTCGCCAAACAAGGCTTGCAGGTCAGGCCATCGTTCAGGGGTGAGTGGCCGAAACGTCAGCAGCAACCGAATTTTGTGTTTGAGTGGTTCCATTTGGTGAGCAATGGAACAATGAAGGAAATGAACCAAGACCTCAAGAAATCACCTTCTCCTCCTTCCCATCCCAGAGCATCGTCTTGCTCTGGCGGAAGGATTCGACCGTCATCCTTGATCGCGACCATGGCCGCCTCGACGCGCATCATCCTACAGACGTGGCACGTAGAAACGCGGAAAGCGTCCCGGTCCATATGTGTTTGTGTACCTTTCGCCGTAGCGCAGAGTTGCACTCTGCCGTATCGCCGATTTGCAATCGGCGGCGCTCCGGCGAGTTCCAGAGCTCTAGAACTTGTCGATCCCCGGCGGAATGCAATTCCGCGATACGGCAGATTGCAAATCTGCGCTACGCTAAACAGATCCCGGCGGCCCGCCGAACACACGGAGCGTCCGCGAAATTCGGTTTCCAGTGAGGCACTGACACGTGTCGATGCCGTCGGCGAGACGCCGACGCATGCAGCCGAGACGACCGCGCTCCTCATCTTGCCTGAATAGCTGCTGTTCAAATTGTTTTCACTTTCTCCGCGTGTGCATCCCACAGCATCGTCTTGCTCTGGCGGAAGGATTCGACCGCCAGCTTGATCGCGACCATGGTGGCGCAGCCGAGGTCGGCGTTGCAGGCGAGCTTGTCTTTGCCACGGAGCACGTCGATGAAATTGCCTTCGAGATCGCGGCGCTGTTTGATCGGCAGGCGGACTTCCTCTTTGCCGTCGTTCTTCGCTTTGAATTCTTCTTTGAATTCGCCGTTCCAGCGCAGGGACGGTTCGCCGCCGAGTTCCATGGTGCCGTGTTTGCCGTAGATCCGGTCGGGCAATCCGGCGTCGTTGGTCAACGTGCTCACGAGAAAGATCGACCATTCATTGGGATAGTCGGCCGTCATCATGAACATGTCCGGGATGTCGCGCCCGTCCTTCTCCACGTAAAGCCCGCCGTTGGCGTTGACGCGGCGCGGGTACTCGCCGTTCGGTCCGGCGATCGCGATGAGCAACGGCGCGAGCTTGTGATAAAGCAGGTCAGTCGCAACGCCGCCATTGTACGGCCAGTATTTGCGGAAACGGAAGAAGTGTTCGGGCGTCCAGGGAATCTTCGGGGCCAGGCCCCATTGGTGTCCGAGCCACATGTCCCAATCGATGTAATCTTCGCCGGTTTTGTCCGGTCCGGCGGTGAGATCGATTTTCTGGTGCTCGTTGAAGAGGCAGATGCGGGCGTTGCGATTGTAACTGCCGTGCGCCCAGGTGACCTTGCCGATGCGCCCGGCTTTGATCGCCTCGTGCGCTTGCCAGTAGGAATCGTTCGCCGTGCCGTTGGGGCCGACCTGGAGAGTTTTCCCGGTGCGCTTGACGGCGTCGCGCAACTCGATGGCTTGCTCGACCGTGTGGGTCATGGGCTTTTCGACATAGACATGCTTGCCGGACTCCATGGCGTCGATGGAAATCTTGGCGTGCCAGTGATCCGGCGTCGCAATCAAAACCGCATCGAGATCCTTTCGCTCAAGCAGCTTTCGGTAATCCAGGTAGCCGTCCCCTTTGCAAATGCCTTTGGCGCGCGTGACACGGCGTTGATAGACATCCGACACAGCGCGGACGACGATGTTGTCGATCTGGCTGCGTTTGACCAGGCTGTTCACGTGGCCCGTGCCCATGCCGCCGCAACCGATGACGGCGAAATTGATGCGATCGTTCGCGCCGAGGACGGCGGAATAGGACGAGGGCGGCAACGCCAGCGCGCTCGCGGCGAGAGCGGAGGATTTCAGGAATTCGCGGCGGGAGGTTTTGAATGTTTTCATGGTGGGTTTTTGCGTTGCAGGATTGGCGATTCGTCTAGTGATGTGTCTCACACATCACCAGCGAGTGAACAGCGGTTTATTCACCCGGAACCCTCGAATGACAAGGCGAATTCCTGATTGAACCGGACCCAGGAATCAAGCAGCATGTCCGCCAGCATCAGCTTCAACGCGGAACAGCCAGTTGATTTGAGCTTCACGAATGAAACCTGCACCTAACTCCGAGACGGGCGGTGTCGCAGCCCGAACCGCGCCGGATGAAAGCCTTCCCTTTTTGACACGCCGGCATCTGCAGTACGGCTGGTGGTCGTTGCTCTGCTTTCTGACCCTGGGAATGGCGCTGGAGGCCTTGCACGGCTTCAAAGCGGGCATGTATCTCGATGTGTCCAATTCCACGCGGCGTCTCATGTGGACGCTGGCTCATGCGCACGGGACCTTGCTTTCTCTGGTCCACATCGCGTTCGGCGCGAGTCTGCAATTTCTGCCCGCGTGGAATCCGCGTTCGCGGGGATTGGCCTCGGCGTGTCTGACCAGCGCCGGCTTTTTGATCCCGGGCGGATTTTTCCTCGGCGGCATTGCGGATTTCAAAAGGTATCAGGGCGATCCGGGTCTGGGCATTGTCCTGGTGCCGGTAGGCGCGCTGGTTCTTTTTGTCGGTGTATTTCTGACGGCTCGGGCCGCGCAGACTTCAAAAACTCAGGCGGGAGCGGCTGAAATCAGAGGGAAGATAAAGTGAGCGGAAGCAACGTCGGTGGCGATGTCGGTGGGGCGACGCTCCCGCGGAGCCAGCTTTTCGGCGAACGCATCTCGGTTTCTGGCTGCCTGCCTTGCGTAAGACGGCATTCCCCCCTCATCCCGGCCCTCTCCTGGAGAGAGTTATCTGTTCAGCGTGGGTAGGGACGGATTCCACTCCGTCCCTGACTAATCCTTGAGGCGTCTCTTGAAGGGAGAGACGGACCACGGAAAAACCAGGAGCCTTCGTTGGCCCATCGTCTCTTCCTGGGCGGCGGTCTGCCTCAAGGCTTGATTGGGGACGGAGTGGAATCCGTCCCTACCACGCTGAACACGTGTACATGGGAGAGGGAGAAACGCACTCCATATGGCTACGAGCTGTCACCACGCCCCAGTTCGCGGACTAACTCCGGGAACTGGCACTGATCGCACAGCGCGTTGGAGTGATCGCAAAAATCGCGGACGATCTGGAGAAGCCCTTGCTGAGCCGAGGCGGTTTTGATCCACCGCACTTTCTGCCCGCCGAAAAGGCGCGCCCGGGCCAACCGTAAGACCGCATTGTCTTCACTCCTCGGCCAGGCAAAGTATCGCTGCTCGGCCCGGGCCTGAAGCTCCGCGCTTTTTCCTGCCACCGCCCGAATCCAAAACCACGGCAAAATCACGTTCACGGCCAGGTCGGTGACGCGTTGCGGTCCGATGAGCGGCTGCGGTTGGGGCATGCGGGAAGATCGAAGGGTCCAGTGCCGCGACCAGAGATCGTCGTGCTTGACCTGAAGAACATCCAACAACGAATCGGAAAGTTTTTCGTCAGCGATGGATTGCGCGAACCATTGCTCCAGTCGCGAAGGCAGATCGCCGGAGGCCAGCCAGTGAGCGGCGAGGGCCAGCCGGCGTTGGGGATGGTTCGCGGGGCGCAAGCCGTTGAATCGCCAGGCCACGCGCGGCAGAATAGATTCGGAATACGCTTCGCGTTCGCGCCACCAGATGTCCCAAAGCCCCCGCAAATACGCATCAATCTGCGGCGCGGTTCCGATCAGTTGCGTTGGCAAAAGCCCTCCGAGTCCAAGGAGCCGCGCCTGCCAGACAACCGGTGAAGGAGCGGTTCGGTCCGTGTCAGTGGCCGGCGAGGGCAACTGCTCGGCCAGAAGCCGCATGGGCCAGACATTGTGTTTGTAGCCCAGGGCGCCGAAGAGGCCCTCCCAGAGCGATTGTTCCCAGCCAGCCTGCTGAGCGCGCGCCTGGATCTGAGCGGCTTTGGCCTGCAATCGAACTTCGGCTGCCTGCTTGAGCAACGCCTCGCTTTGAGCGATGGGCAAATCCCGCAGCGGCGCCGCGCACTTGCCAAACAAATCGAGTGGAATTCGAGGAAGCGAATTCTGGCCCAGCCAGGCGCTCAGGTCGGACAGAGGCGCATCCAGGTGCGGTTTCAACGCGAGCGTGGGCAAAGCACAGGGCGTGGCCGGCTCACCTTCCCAAACCACATGGAGAACGACCTTCCGGTAGGCCGGATTCTGATCGTGGCCATGGCTTTTCCAGAGGTGCGGGTGCAAATCGATCTCCACGTCGCCCTGCGTGGGCGCCGCCGTCCCGAACTTGAGCACCGCGTCCCGGAAATCCGGCCCGGCTTCGCGATTCCAGAAGCCCGGATGAAGAACCCGGAGCGACTCGCCGTCCAAAGTCGTCAGATGATCGCGCTGCAAGCGCTGATGATGCCAGAGCGACTGAAGGAAACGTTCCGTGACGCGGGACGAATCGGCGGACTCTTGCAACGTCCACGACGCCGCGACGAGCGCGCGCCAACGGCTGTAAGGATTTTTGGGGATCAACCGCACCTTGCCTTGCTTTTGCGCGACCTCTCTTGCAAAGTCAAGCGTGAATACAATGATCGGCTTGCGCAAATCCACGGTGAACTGTCGCGATTTCTGGCAGACGCCGGCTAAATTGGCCGGCGACCTCCTTCCCATGAACCGGCCCCGCAAATCCAGGGCGGACCACGAATTGAGGGGGAACCATTCGAGGTCCGCCCCGAATTCGTGGAGGATCACGAGTTCATGGTCCATGTGCATGGCGCCGAGGCCAAGGCAACTTCCCATGAACCCGTCTTCCGGCATGTGGCCTTTAGGCCGCTTCAACGCTGGACTCCGGAGAGTGCGCGGAAGCAGCCTAAAGGCTGCGGTCCGCCCGCTTTTTCCGGATCGGGGTCCAAAAGCGGCAGAGATCTGCCGCGCGCCAAGACGCTGGCGCGCCGGAGCCCGATCTTTTGCGTTCCTGGTCCCGTGGCGAGATACCGAGATCGTGAAGTCACCCATGCAACGAGAGGAAACCTGCGACTGGAGAATCCCTGCGTGAAGCTGCCGACCACTTTGGCTGCACTGTTCATGCTCGGCGGTGTGGAGCACGGCTCCCTCGAAGGCCGGTTCGCCTCTGCGGCTACGCCCAGCGCGCCTCCGGACGTCCGGCGCGACCCGGTCGTCAACGCCATCGAAGAAGTGATGCCGAGCGTCGTGAACATCAGCACGGAAACGATTGTCGAAATCCGTGACCCGTTTGATCAGGTGTTTCGCGATTTTTTTGGACCGTACTGGGGCCGCCGATCGACGCGCCGCCAGAATAGCCTCGGCTCCGGGGTGATCATCGACGAGACCGGATACGTGTTAACCAACATGCACGTCGTCCGGCGGGCGAACCGCATCACCGTGACTCTCGCCGATGGAAGGACCTTCGAAGCCCAAAACGTCGTCCAAACGCTCAAGACGGATGTGGCTTTGCTGCAGTTGCTCGACACCCAGGGGGAGAAGTTCAAGGCCATCAAGTTCGCGCCGGACGACGATTTGCTCCTGGGCGAAACCGTCCTGGCGCTGGGCAATCCGTTCGGGCTCGGCGGTTCGGTGAGCCGGGGCATCTTGAGTTCCAAGGCGCGGCGGCCCAGTGCTGAGGATGAATCACTGGACATCAATGACTGGCTTCAGACTGACGCCGCGATCAATCCCGGCAACAGCGGCGGGCCACTCGTGAACTTGCGCGGCGAACTCATCGGCATCAGCGTGGCGGTGTTCCGCGAGGCTCAAGGAATCGGGTTTGCCATCCCGGTCAAGCGCGTTGCGGAGGCGCTGGGTGAAATCTTCACGCCGGAATTCATGCGCTCCCTTTGGTTCGGAGGCTACTTTCAATCCAGCGCCGCGGGCCCGACGGTATCGGTGGTCGAAGCCGGAAGCCCTGCCGAGAAGAGCGGCCTGCGGCCCGGAGACCGCGTGCTCTCGGTGAACGACAAAACGCCCCGGAACCTCGTGGAGATCAATCGCGAGCTGATGGCCGCCGGCGATCGGCGAGACGTTCGACTGGTCGTGCAGCGCGACCAGGAGAAGAAAACTCTCCAGGTGCGGCTGGTGCCGGAAGCGACCTTCTTCAACGCCGAGCTGATCCAGAAAAGACTCGGCGCCACGCTCCAGCATTTGACTCCGGCTCTCGCCGGAACCATGGGCTTCGGCCAATTTCAAGGCTTCGTAGTCGCGGAAGTCGAACCCGGCGGACCCGCGGCGAAGGCGGGATTGAGAGATGGCGAGTTGATTCAAACGTTCGACGGACATGTGCCGGGCAACCTTATCCGGGCGGCGCATTTTCTTTACGCCAAAAAGAAAGGCGATCGCGTCCAAATGGCCGTCATCGTGCCCCGCCGGACTGGCCGAATTGTGCAGCTTTTCTCCGCGACCAAGACCGCGACGATTCGTTGATCTGTGAGCGATTCCTGGATGATCGAAGTTTCCAACCTGACCAAACGGTACGGGGGCCGCACGGCGGTGGAGGACGTTTCTTTCGCGGTCGAGCGCGGCGAAATCGTCGGCTTGCTCGGCCCCAATGGCGCGGGCAAAAGCACCATCCTCCGCATCCTGAGCACTTTTCTGCCTGCCACTTCCGGAGCCGTGCGCGTGGCCGGCTTCGACGTCTTCTATCAATCCGGCGAGGTGCGGCGGCGCATCGGTTATATGCCGGAGAACAACCCGCTTCATCTCGACATGCGGGTCCGGGAGTACTTGAAGTTCCGCGCGCGGTTGAAAGGATTGAGCGCCGGCCAGGCCCGCGACCGCGTCGGGACCCTCATGGAACAATGCAGTTTGACCGACGTCAGCCGGCGGATTGTGGGCCAACTCTCCAAAGGCTATCGGCAGCGCGTCGGTCTTGCGGATGCCCTTGTGCACCAGCCCGAGCTGTTGATTTTGGACGAGCCAACCATCGGGCTGGATCCGAACCAGGTGCGGGCGGTTCGGCAATTAATCAAGGAACTGGGCAAGTCCCACACCATCCTCCTCTCGACGCACATCCTGCCCGAAGTCGAAATGACCTGCAGCCGCATCCTGATCCTTCATGAGGGAAAGTTGCTGGCCGCCGACCGGAAGGAGAACCTGGAGAAGAGCCTGGGCCAGGAAGGCCAGGTCATTGCGGAAATCGCGGCTCCGCTCCCGGCATTGCAGGAATGCTGGAAAGAGATGGAGTTGATCGAGCATTATGACATCGCGCCGGCGGAGGGCGAGTACCTGCGCTGCGCGCTGACCCCGCGCGCCGGAGTGGATATTCGGCCGCTCGTCTTTGAGAAAGTGCGGCTGCACGGCTGGACGATGCGGGAGCTGAAGCGCAGCCCTCATACTTTGGAAGACATCTTCGTGCACATTATCCGCGGCGACAAGGAGGAGGGCTTCTGATGCAGGTGTATCTCACGTTGGTCCGCCGGGAGCTGGGCGGATTTTTCGGTTCGTTGACGGGCTACATTTTGATGGCGACGGTGTTGCTGTTGTTGGGGCTGAGCTTTGCCGATATGCTGGCCAAACTGAACGTGGAACCGACGGACGCGCCGGTCACGGAACAGTTTTTCGTGACGGTGTATTTCTGGCTCATCCTTCTGCTCACCACTCCCATCATGACCATGCGCACGTTCGCGCAAGAAAAGTTCTCTGGCACTTACGAGACGTTGATGACCGCGCCGGTGGCAGACTTGCCCGTGGTGCTCGCCAAGTTCAGCGGCGCGCTGTTGTTCTACGCCATCACCTGGCTTCCGTTGCTGATCTACCTGATGTTGGTCCGGCGTTACTCGAATGACCCGACCCTGCTGCAGCCCGGCGGATTACTGGCCACGTTTCTCGGCATTCTGCTGGTGGGCGCGCTTTATTTGTCGCTGGGCTGTTTTGCCTCGGCCCTCACGCGCAACCAGATCGTAGCCGCGATGATCAGCTACGCGCTGGGCCTGGGGCTGTTCCTGCTCAGCTTGCGTTCCTTGATGGCCGCGCCGGGACCCGGTTGGACGACGAAGGTCTTCGAATACATCTCCATGACGGAACACCTGGAGACTTTTGCCGCCGGGCTGGTCGATACGCGGAGTGTCATTTACTACACCAGCCTGACGGCGTTTTTCCTGTTCCTGACCTTGCGCGCCGTTGAGAGCCGGCGCTGGAGATAATCATGGCGGAAGAATCGGCAGCGCAGGCAAGTTTCTGGCCGGGTCGTCGCTGGCGGATCGGCTTGAACGTCGCGTTGTCGATCGTTGCCGTGTCCGCGATCCTGGTGATGGTCAACTTCATTGCGGCGCGCCGTTACGAGCGATTCAACTGGGGCGCCGGCACGCAGGATCCGCTTTCGCCGGTCACGCTTCGCGTGCTCGAAGCGTTGACCAACCAGGTCAAGATCATCGTCTTCTTCGATCATCGCGAGCCGCTGTTCAGCGCCGTCCGCAAAGTGCTCGACCAATACGAAGTTCAATGTTCCAGGTTGGACGTCGAGTATGTCGATTACACCTTCAGTCCGGGACGCGCGGAGGAAATCCGAACCGCGTACGACCTGGCCGAGGCGGACAAGGACGACCGAATTATTTTCGCGTGCAACGGCAAGAAGAAGGTCGTGCACGCGGGCGAGCTTTCCGAATACGACTACTCGGGCGTCTTCACCGAACGCAAAGTCAAGCGCACGACTTTCCGGGGGGAACAATTGTTCACGTCGGCGATTTGCAGCGTGATCGACACGCGGACGGCCAAAGCCTACTTCCTGGAAGGCCATCGCGAACACGATCCCACAGACCGGCGGGATCAGATCGGCTACATGGATTTCGCCAAGGTTTTGCAGGAAAATAATGTGGCGATCGGGCGCCTCTCGCTCCTCAATGCCGAAATCCCGGCGGACTGCCAGCTTCTGATTGTGGCCAGCCCTTTGAATCCGATCGCCGAGGAAGAGCTGGAGAAAATCGACAAGTACCTCAGCCAGGGTGGACGGATGCTGGCGTTGTTTAACCATGATTCGCGCCAGGTCGCGACCGGTCTGGAAGCGTTGCTCGCCAACTGGGGCGTCGAGGTCGGCCGGGATCTCGTCACCGACAAACCCCGGAGCAGCACGAGCGATCCGCGTCTCGTCATTGTCACTGAATTCGGAGATCATCCTTTGGTCAAGCCTTTGCGCCGTTCCCGGCTCGCGCTGGCGTTGCCGCGATCGATCAGTCTGCGCAGCCCCGCTCAGCGCGGTGCGGATTCGGCCAAAGTGACCCCGCTGGCCGTGACCAGCCCGGAGGGAGTTGTGAACAAAGGGCCAAATCAAATCGAGCGCCGGGGAATCATTCCGCTCATCGTTGCCGTCGAAAAGGGATCCATTCAGGGGATCAGCGCGGATCGCGGCGAAACGCGCATGGTCGTAGCCGGCGAATCCTGGTTCCTGGGAAACACCGTCATCGACTTCGATGCCAACCGCGATTTCGCGCGCCTGGCGATCAACTGGCTGATCAACCGCGAATTGCTTCTGGAAGGTATCGGGCCGCGCAAGCTCAAAGAATTCACCATTTCTATGACGCAGTCCGAAATGCAAGCGATCCGCTGGCTGCTCGTGGGCGTGCTGCCCGGCTCGGTTTTGTCCATTGGCATTCTGGTGTGGGCTCGCCGGCGCAGTTGAGCCTCCCGATGAACTCGAAATCGACATGGGTTTTGCTGGCGCTGGCGGCGGCGTTGCTCGGATACATTCTGATTTTCGAACGGCACTCCGCCAGTTCCGATGGAAACGCCGCCGAAACCGAAAAGGTCTTTCCCGATCTCGACCCCGCGAAGGTGACCGCCATCGGCATCGGGCGCACCAATTCCTACCTCGGCGTCGAACGAGTCAACCATCGCTGGCAGTTGTCCAATCCGGTGTATCCTGCGCAATCCACCGGGATCGAGGAATTCCTGGAGTTGATCGCGCGCCTGGAGAAACACGCTTCGATTCCCGCGCACACCATCTCCTCCCAGCCAGGCGGCCTGGCGGCTTTCGGACTGCAGCCGCCCAGGGCGAAGATTGCCGTCTATTCGGGCACGAATCGGATTGGCTTCGACATCGGCTCACGGACGCCGACCTCGGATCAAATGTACATTCAGCTCATTGGCGACCCGCGCATTCTCATCACGGATGCCCGGCTCCTGGAGCACGTCCCGGATTCGGCGCGAGAGTGGCGCAATCCGATGCTCGTGCACGAGGAGCGGCTGGCGTTCGATCAACTCGCGGTGACGAACGAAACCAGCTTTTTCTGGATCGTGCGCGATCCGACCAATCAACTCTGGACGCTCGCTCGTCCGGTGGCGGCGCGCGCCAACGGAAACGCCGTCGATTACCTGATCCAGCAATTGCGCAACACCCGCGTCAGCCAGTTCGTGACGGACGATCCGGCGGCGGACCTGGACCGCTACGGATTGCAGCCGCCGCGAGTGCAAATGACGCTGGCGCAAGGAACCAACGCCGTGCTCCAACTGCAATTCGGCTCCAGCCCCACCAACAATCCCGCCCTGATCTACGCGCGGCGGCTCAGTCACACCAACGTCGTCCTGGTGACGCGAGAGTTCGCGGACTTGCTGCGCCAGTCGCATGACTCTTACCGGGACCGCACGCTGCTTTACTTCAACGAACCCTCGGTCAGCCGCGTCGAGATTCAGTCCCGGCGGGAGGCCTTTGCTCTCCAACTCCAAACCAACGGCGCGTGGCAAATTGTCGAGCCGTTCAGCGCACCCGCCGACGCCGCGTCGTTGCGCGAGTTTTTCACAAACCTGGCGCGGCTCAAAATCGACCGGTTCGAAAAAGATTTGGTGCCGAACTTTTCTCCCTATGGCCTCGATCCGGGGGAACGCCGATACGTTCTGAAAACCGCCATCACCAACGCGCTCGGCCCCACCAACGTCGTCCTGGCGCAAGTGGCTTTCGGGTCGAACCAGGTGGATCGAATTTACGCCCGGCGCGGCGAGGAGCCCGCCGTGTACACGGTCAGTCTGGGCGACGTTTCCCGCTTGCCGCAAGCCGCCTTCGAGATGCGCGACCGCCGCCTCTGGAACTTTGCTTCGAGCAATGTCGTGAGCGTCACGGTTCACCAGCAAGGACGAACGCGCAAACTCGAACGCAACACGCAACGGGCCTGGTTTTCCGAGGCCGTCGAGAACGAGGCGCTGGAAGAACTCGTGCGCCGGTTGGGCGAATTGCACGCGGTCAGTTGGCGGGCCAAAGGCGAAGAGCAATTGCGCCTGCGGAGATTTCACGAATTCGATTACCAGGTCACGCTGGACGTGAACCACGGCGGCAAGATTGAGCCCTACACCCTCAGGTTTGGCCCGCGGGTCATGGAAGGTCCGCTGGCCGCGGTCGTGCTCGAGGAAGGACAGTGGATCATTTTTGTGTTTCCGGCCTCGTTGCATCAGGACGTGGTGCGAGCTCTGAGCTTCCCGGAAGCCGGCCAGCCATGAACCGGCCATTGGAGTGCGGGGGAGGTTCCCCATGAAAAAGGCTCCTGGCGAAGATTCGCCAGCTTCGCGCCGCGGCCGCCTTCTCTTCCGCGTCGTCCGCGCGCTGGGTTTGTTGATGGTTCTCCTGGTCTTGGCCTTCCTTTACTTGAACCAAATCGGCCTGCCGGGTTTTGTGGCCGCCCGCATTGAGGACCAACTCCAATCCCGCGGCATCGATCTTCAGTTCGACCGCCTTCGCTTGCGCGGATTGAGAACGTGCCTCGCGGAAAACGTGCGCTGGCGAAAAGCCCCAGACCTGCTGCACCCGGATCTGCGGGTCGCCAGCGCGGAATTGCGGCTGCGAGCGGGCGCGCTCTGGCGATTTCAGGCGCAACTGGAATCGCTGATCGTTCGGCAGGGTCGCTTGATCGTCCCGTTCCTCAGTTCGAATGCGCCGCCCGCGCGCCTGCCTCTCGAAGATATCCAGCTAGAACTCCGCTCTTCTTCCGACGGCCAATGGGACCTCGCCCGGTTCACCGCGCGCTGCAAGAACGCCGCGCTCCAGGCATCCGGCACAATCACCAATGCGCTCGCCCAACGGGCTGCTCCGCCTCGCGAGCCAGGCGAAAAGAGAGTGTCCGCCTGGCTGGAGCGGCTGCACCAGCTCGTCACATCCTTGGACCGGATCACTTTCAGTCCAGAGTCGAAACTTCAGTTCACGTTTCAAGGAGATGGCCGAGATCTGGGATCGTTGCGCGCCAAACTCGGCTTCCGGATTCCGCAAATGTCCGGCGCCTGGGGCACGATGGAGAATCTCCAATTGAACTTAGAAATGTCCCCGGCCAGCACGGCGTCCCGGACTCTCGAAGTCACGGGTGATCTCCAGGTCGGCGCGGCGCAAACCACGATGGGCGGCTTCGCCAACGCCCGGGGCAGCGCCAGAGTTTCGTTGGTCGTCACGAATCTGAATTCCAGCCAGGGCCAGTGGCGGTTTCAGTTCACTCCGCAAACCGATTGGGGCGGCGCGGAGGAAGTGGTCCTATCGGGCAAGGCCGCGCCCCACGCCGCGAGCGCGGACCAGCGCCAGGTCGAATGGACTCTGGAAGCGCGCGGAATTAAGACGCCGTGGGGAATAGCGGATTCCGCGCAGCTCACTTCCGACTTTGTCCAGCCCGCCAATCAAATCGCCGCGTTGGATGGAAACTGGAAGTTGGACCTCAAACGCATTGAGTCGAGCCGGTCCGAATCCGAATCGGCGCTCTTTTCGGGCCGCGTCCGCCGTTCTCCAATCCGCGCCGAACAAAGGCGCGCGGATCAGACCTGGGGCCCGTGGGCGAAGCTCGAATCGCTCTTTCTGGATTGGGAGGCCCAAATCCGAAAGGTCAGTTCCAGCGGAGTTGAGATCGAAGAGATCGCCAGCGCCGGCGATTGGCGCGCGCCCGCCTTGACGATTCGCAAACTCGCGTCACGGATCGCCGACGGCCAACTCGACGCCAGCGCCGCGCTCGACATCTCCCGGCGCGAGGTGCAGTCCCGGATCGCTTTTGACTTTGACGTTCGCCGCGTCCAGCCGTTGCTGCCCACGAACGCACAGCGGTGGCTGCGCCAATACAGTTGGGAAACGCCGCCGCGCGTGCAGGCCGAAGCCCGCTTGGCTCTGCCGGCCTGGACAAATCGCGAACCGGGTCGTTTCAAAGAATCGCTTAAGACGCTCTGGATCGCCGGTTCCATCGAGACCGCCGCCGCGTCTTATCGAGGCGTGCCCGTCGTTTCGGCCCGCTCGCCCTTCACTTTTTCCAATTCTGTCTGGCGCGTCCCGGACCTGGTGGTCGCGCGGCCGGAAGGCCAGGTTCACCTGAACGGCATCGAGAACACGGCCACGCGCGAATTTGATTGGACGATCCGCAGCCGCATCGATCCCCAGGCGATCGCGCCTCTGTTGGCGCCCGCCGAAAAACGGGTGCTGGATTATTTTCGATTCTCCCAACCGCCGCTCATTCAAGGACGGGTGCGCGGCCAGTGGCGAAGACCGGAACTCACCGGATTTTCAGCCGAAGTCGCGTTGACCAACTTTGCTTTCCGAGGGGAGGCGCTCGATAGTTTTCAAGCCGCGCTGCAATTCACCAACCGCTTCCTGGAATTTCGCGGCGTGCACCTTCGCCGGGGCCGGGAGCAAATCACGGCGCCCTGGGTTGCGTATGATGCTTCCGCGAACGTGGTGCACGTCACCAATGGGGTCAGCACCATGGAACCGGACTTCGTCGCGCGCGTCATCAGCCGGCCCGTGCGCGCAGCCATTGCGCCGTATCATTTCCAGGCGCCGCCCACGGTCGTGGTCAATGGCCGTTTGCCTACGCGTTCCGAAGCGGACGCCGATGCCACTTTCAAAATCGCCGGCAAAACTTTCAATTGGTGGCGCTTCAATGTCCCGGAAATCTCCGGCGACGTGCATTGGCGGGGCGACACCGTCACGATTACCAATCTTCAAGCCGCGTTTTACCGGGGCAAATTGAACTGGGACGGCAAGTTCGATTTCAGGGGCCCGCCCGGCGCCCGCTTTCAGTTTCGCGGCCATGCGGCGCAGAGCGATCTGCGGTCGCTGGTGTCCGATTTGACCATGACCAATTCTTCGCTCGAAGGCGCGTTTGACGCCGACCTGGTGATTACCTCGGCGGACACGCGGGATTGGTCGAGTTGGCAAGGCTACGGCGACGTTCAACTCCGGGATGGTTTCCTGTGGAACATTCCCATCTTCGGTTTCTTCTCCCCGGCCCTGAACAAGATTGTGCCTGGACTCGGCCAGAGCCGCGTGAGCGCCAGCTCCGCGAATTTCATGATCGACAAGAGCCTGATTCACACAAGCGATCTGGAAATGAAAGCGCCCGCGTTGCGGCTCCAGTACGTGGGCACAGTGGACTTCGATGGCCAAGTGAACGCGCGCGTCCAGGCGGAAATCCTGCGCGACGCCTGGGCGGTGGGCCGCCTCCTGAGCCTGGCGCTGTGGCCCGTGACCAAAGTCTTCGAGTACAAAGTCACGGGCACGTTGAACCACCCCAAGACCGAGCTGCTGTACTTCCCCAGGTTTCTCATGCTCCCCTTCCGCCCCCTCAAGGTGCTCAAGGACGCTGTGCTTCCGCCGGCGTCGGCAGCAAGCCCCGCGTCACCCCGGTCGGATTCCAAAGGCAAACAACCTGCGCCATGAGCGTGGTGGTGCGAGGACAAGCTCGCCCTAGGCTCGCCCTACCGTCCGGTTCACGGGAAGTTCCCACGGCCAAAAAGCCGTGCACACGGCCCTTGAACCGAAAACCGTGCGGACCGCAGCCTTTAGGCTGGTAACGGGGTCAGTCCCACATATTGACAATATATGTCCTTTCGGGGCAGATTTCCCTGCATGGCACGCAAGTTACGCATTGAATATCCGGGCGCGATTTATCACCTGATGAACTGCGGCGACCGACGGGAGGCGATCTTCCACGATGACCGGGATCGGGAGTTGTTTCTGGCCACGCTGGCCGAGGCGTGCGCGAAAGCCGATTGGCAGGTCCATGCCTATTGTCTCATGAGGAATCATTTTCATCTGGTGGTGGAGACGCCCCAAGGCAATTTGGTCGCCGGGATGAAGTGGTTTCTGGGCACCTACACGGCGCGGTTCAACCGGCGGCACAAGCTCTTTGGGCACCTGTTCAGCGGGCGCTACAAGTCGCTGGTGGTGGACGCGGCCAGCCCCGGTTACCTGCGGACGGTATGCCAGTACGTGCATCTGAATCCGGTGCGGGCGAAGCTGTTGCGCGCGAAGAAGCCGCTGCGGGCGTACCGGTGGAGCAGTTATCCGGCGTATCTGGAGCGGCCCGGTCGGCGGGCGCCGTGGCTGCGGGTGGAGCGGGTGTTGGGGGAGATGGGGATTCCCAAGGACAGCGCGGCTGGGCGCCAGCAGTTCGAGCGGGTGATGGAAGAGCGGCGTGCGCAGGACAGCGCGGACGACTACGGACGGATTCGGCGGGGCTGGTGCTGGGGCGATGAGGCGTTTCGGAAGGAACTGCTGGCCCAAGTGGAGGAGAAGCGCGGGGCGTCGCATTACGGCGCGGAGTTGCAGGAGAGCGCGACCGAGAAGGCGGAGCGATTGGCGCGGGAGGGGCTGCAAAAGCTGGGCTGGACGGAGGCCGACCTGGCCGCACGCAAAAAAGGCGACCGGGCGAAGGTGAAACTGGCGGTGAAGCTGCGGGCGGAGACGACCATGACGCTGAAGTGGATTGCGGCCCGGTTGCAGATGGGGACGGGGGCGAGCTTGTCGAACCGTTTATCGGTCCAAAAGCCCAAAAGCGCCTAGCAAAGCAATGTCAATATGTGGGACTGACCCTACATTCTCACTGCACCCTCCCAAACTTCCTCTCCAGCTCGCGGTAGCTCATTTCGATGAGCGTGGGCCGGCCGTGCGGACAGGTGTAGGGCATCTGGCATTGCTTCAGATCGTTGACCAGGTTTTCCAGTTCGCGGCCGGAGAGGGTGTCGTTGGCCTTGACGGCGTGACGGCAGACGGTTTTCGCGATGGTGTGTTCGCCCAGGCGCAGGGTATTCACCGTCTGGCCCGTCGCTTTGAGTTCATCGGCCAAATCCAGAACGAACCGGCGCGCATCCGACGCTTTCACGAACGGCGGCAAAGCATCGAGGAGGAATGTGCGTTCGCCGAATTCGCTCAACCCGACGCCGAGGCGGTTGAGCGTGGCCAGTTGCTCCCGCAAGAACTGCGCGTCGCGCGGAGATAATTCGACCGTCTCCGGGAGCAGGAGCCGCTGCGAGGGAGCCTGGCCTTGTTCCAGCCGATGAAGCATTTGCTCGAACAGAACGCGCTCGTGGGCGGCGTGCTGATCGAGCAACACCAGACCGCGGTCGGATTCGAGCACGACGTAGAGTTTTCTGATCACCCCCACCATGCGAAGCGGCACGTTCAACAGCGGAACTGCCTCCGGCACGGCGCGAGGCGGCAGAATCTCGGCGGGGGCCGTCGTGGCCGTGGCCTTCTCGGAGGCCGCCGCAGAGATCGATGGAGTCTGATTCGTCGGATTGGTCCGCGCGGTTTGCGGGCGGGGTTCCGCCGGCAGTGCCTGGCGAGTCTGCGGCGGCGGCGCGATGGCCTCGAACTCGCGCGTCGCGGGTTTGCTCTCGACCCGACTGGGAGGATGCGCCGGGAGATCAGGCACGGCAGGCACTGGTTTGACCGGAGTCGTTTGCGGGCCTGACGAAGGAACTTGCGGTCGGGGCCGCGCATGGAAATTCAACAACGCTTCGCGGACCGCTTGCGTGACCTCGCGCCGCACGGCGTGTTCCTGGTGGAACTTCACTTCGCGTTTGGCCGGATGGATGTTCACATCGACCGCCCCAGGATCGATCTCCAGAAAAAGGCAGCAGACCGGATAACGGCCTTTCATGAGCGTGGTGTGGTAGCCTTCGAGCAACGCGAAGTTCAGCCCGCGATTCTCCACCGGCCGCCGATTGACGAAGACGAATTGCTCTTCGCGGGTGGCGCGCGAAACGCCCGGCTCGCCAATGAATCCCCAGACCCAAAACCGTCCCGCGGCTTCGTCTGTGAATTCATCCGGGGCGTTTGCCGGCGGCTCCAGTTGCGCGGAGTGATCGACCGCCACCCATTTCGTCTCGCCGCCGGAAAGCGCGCGCAACCGTTCGCGCAACGCGCCCAGACCGCCGCCGGCCTGGCGCTCCGACTTCACGGCGGGCAACTGCCAGATCATCCGGCCTTCCTGCGTGAACGTGAACCCCACTTCGGGATAAGCCGCGGCCGCCAGCGTGACGTAATGCTGGATGTGGGACCGTTCCGTTTCTTCGCTGCGCAGGAATTTTCGGCGGGCGGGCAAATTGAAAAACAATTGCCGCACTTCCACGCTCGTGCCCGGTGCGCAACCCGCGGCCCGGACTTCAAGAATCTTTCCGCCATGAATCGTGATCTGGGTCCCTTCCGGCGCCTCGGCATCCCGTTCTCGCGTGGTCAAACTCATCCGGCTCACGCTGGCGATGCTGGGCAAGGCTTCGCCGCGAAAGCCCAGGGTGCGGATGGAAGCCAGGTCCGTGGCTGCGCGGATTTTACTGGTGGCGTGGCGTTCCAGAGAGAGCAGCGCGTCGTCGCGGCTCATGCCCAGGCCATCGTCCGTGACGCGGATCAAGCTGCGGCCGCCGGCCTGAATCTCCACGTGGATCTGGCCGGCCTGAGCGTCGAGCGCGTTTTCGACCAGTTCCTTGACCACGCTGGCGGGACGCTCCACGACTTCACCGGCGGCGATTTGATTCGCCACCTGGTCCGGGAGAAGTCGGATGCGGTTCATTCCTCAAAATCGTAATCGTAATCCTAATCCTGATCTCGACAGGACATCATGTTTATCTGCCTGCGAGTAAGATTAAGATTCGGATGATTCGGATTAAGATCAAGAATCTGGTTGCGAATTACTCCCTCACTTCCCTGGCAAGGGGCAAGGGAGAGGAGGGCCGTCTTTATTGGCTTCGCCTCTCCTCGGTCCTCTCCCCACTCGTGCCTCGCGGGGAGAGGAAGAGATCTTCAAAGATCCAGTTGCGCTTAAGTCCACAGCAGTGCCCTCGCCCCTCCCAAGAGGGGAGCCATGGAAGCTTGCACCGTCCTCGAACCCGGCGGTGCCGCCCCGCGGCTTCGACTGAAAACCGGTTGCGCGGGAACGCAGCCCACCGCCGTGTTCCGCCTATTGAAGCGGCAAAGTGAATGAAAAAACCGCGCCGCTGCCCTGATCGTTCCTCGCCTCGATCCGGCCGCGGTGATCTTGAATGATTCGCTTGCAGATTGAAAGGCCCAGGCCAGTGCCCTGGCTCTTGCCGTAGGTCGCGAACGCCTGGAACAGGCGGGGAAAGATTTCTGGCGCGATGCCGTGCCCGGTGTCGGCAATCTCGGTCACGACTTCCTTCTCCGTCACGGCGAACCGAAACTTGATCTTGCCGCCGTCGGGCATGGCGTCGGTGGCGTTGTTGATCAGGTTGATGAAAAGATGATTCAAGCGAACGGGATCGACCAGCAGCGGCACCGCGGGCGGATCCTGGTCGTACTCAATCGAAATCGGCGTGCCGCTCATCTCGGTGCGAATCTCCTCCAGGAGCCTCAGGACGAACTCGCGGTAGTTCGTCTTGACCAACACGGACAAACTCTCGGAGCCGCGCGTGAATTCGAGCAACTCGTTGATCATGGCGGTCAGGCGATCGATCTGACCCCGGATTCGGTTCCGCGCCATTTGCCGCACCTCCAGGGACGCGTTGTCCATCGCCGCCAGATCCGCGGCGATGCCCACGACGTTGAGGGGATTCTTGAAGTCATGGACGATGGCGCGGGCAAAGCGGCCGACCAGGGTCAGGCGCTCGGATTCCAGCACTTCGCGGATGTATTGCCGGTTGAACTCGCGCCGGTGAAGGCTGAATTCCCGCATCAAATTCACCGCCAGCTTGGGCGAGCGTTCGAGCATTTGCAGCACGACCTCGCGCGGGATGAAATAGACTTCGGTCTCCACCTCGGCCGTGGCCGTCGCCGAGCGCGGCTCGTTATCGACGACTGCCATTTCGCCAAAAAAATCACCTTCACCGACGTGCGAAAGAGGGCGCCGCTCGGCTTCATTGACGAAAGCGGAAATCAGGACGCTGCCCGATCTCACGACGTAAAGGCCGTCGCCGATGTCGCCCTCCGTGAAGATCACTTTGCCGGGCGCAAACGAGGGCGTGCGCACGGCTTCCTTGAGAACGCGCAGTTCGGATTCGGTAAGTCCTCCGAACAGCCGACTTGTTTCCAGCGCTGCCATGACCAGGAAAGATCCTCCGGGCTTCAATGCGCGGGAGCGGGCGCTCCGTCCAACTGGGCCTCGCCTTTTCGGGGCGGGTGGAAAAACGCGAAGAGCAGAAACGCCGCGAACAACGCGAAACCCATCGGCACAAGGAACAGCCCCCGGAAATCCGTCACGCTGTCTTTGGTGAAAACCGTTTGCAGGAGGTACGGACAGACCGAATTGGCGGCGAGCGAGCCGATGCCCAAAATCATCACGTTGAACAGCCCCTGGGCGCTGGCGCGGGCGTCCTTCGGGAAATGTTCATCCACGAAGATATAGACCGTGGCGAAGAAAAACGCGTAGCAGATGCCGTGCAGTATCTGGACGAGGATGATCAATTCCTTCTGCTGCGAACAGAACGCATAAACCCCGAACCGCGCGGCATGACCGAGAATGCCGAGCACCATGGTCGTCCGCCAGCCCAACCGCTTGAGTGTGGCGCCCAGAATGGCCATGGTCAGGATCTCCGCGATTTGCCCGACGCTCATCACGGGCATGATCCAGTTCCCGGCGATGCCCACTCCACCGGCCTCGGTTTTGGCGCCGAGAAACGTTCCGGTCCAATTGAAATAAGTGTTGTGCACGAACGCGTCGATAAACGTCACCACCCACAACACCAGCACGAAGGGATGGCGCAACAGTTTCCCGGCTTCCAGCCAGGCGAACCGATCTTCGCCTCCTTCGACTTTCTTGGGCGGCGTGTGCGGCAGCACGAGGCTGAATCCGGCCAGCGCCAGCGAAGCGATGCCCGCGACGACAAACGTCCAGCGCGTGCCGTTCTGCAGCGCCTGGCCCGTGAGGCCCGATCCCAGCACGGTGCCCAACCAATTGACGAAGCCTTCCGGATTGGCCGCATTGACTTTGTCCCAGTCCACCAGAATGAACGTGAACGGCCACGCGGCGAGAATCCAGCCAATCGTGCCGCCCATGCGAACGATGCCGAATTCTTTCTGCGCGTCTTTCATGTTCGCAAACGCGATCGAGTTCGTGATCGAGATCGTCGGGACGTAGAGCAAGCAATGGACGAGCATCAAACCGAAGAACGGCCAGAACTCCCGCGTGAAGGCCAGTCCGATCATCGCCAGCCCGCCGACGAGGTGGCTGAACGCCAGGAACCTTTCCGCCGCGAAATGCCGGTCCGCGAATTGATTGCTGAAAAACATCCCTACGATGGCCGCGATGGGAAACGTGTTCAGAATCCACGACTGCTCCCCTGGATTGAATCCGAGGCTCGGAAGGTATCCGAAAACCAGCGGAAACCAGGCGCCCCAGATGAAGAACTCCAGGACCATCATGATGAAAAGTTTGACGCGGACGGGGTTGTTCATAGGTTTGATTTGCGCGCCACGTTACGGAATCGCCCTACCTGTGGCAAGCCGCAAGGCGCGACTCAGCGCGACTACGTCTCTCTACGCTTTGTCCATCTTCCCCGCTCGCTTCAGAACCTCCGCGCAAATGTCTCGCGCCGCGTGTGGTCGTCCCAGTCCCTTCGCCGCTCGCCCCATTTCCTTCAGCTTCGGGGAGCGGATCAATTGCTCGACTCGATGGGGCAAATCTTCAACGCGATTGATTTTCACCGCAGCGCCGCGTTCAAGCAGGAAGTCGCTGTTCGCCGATTCCTGGCCCGGGATTGGATTCAAGATAAACATCGGACAGCCCATCGCCATGGCTTCCGAGCTGGTCAATCCGCCCGGTTTCGTGATTGCCAGATCCGCGACGGTCATCAATTCGTGCATGTTGGCCACGAATCCGAGGATGTTGGTCGGGTGCTTGAAGTTCTGGCAGGCCAGTTCCCGGCGCAACGATTCGTTCCGCCCCGTGACGACGAGCACTTGCAGGGTCTGCTCGGCAGAATCGAGCGCCGCCAGGATTTGCGCCACCGGTCCCATCCCAAAACCGCCGCCCAGAACCAGTAAGACCGGCAAGTCGTTCCGCAATCCGTACTGCCGGCGCACAGCGCGCGCGTTGGGGTGCCCGGCAAATTTCGCCGCGATGGGAATCCCCGTGACCTCGATGTGTGCCGGACCCACTCCGCGCGCCACCAGGCTGGCTTTGGTCTCGTCCGCCGCGACGCAGTAGAGGTCCACCGCTTGATCCATCCAGAGCGCGTGCGCCTCGAAATCGGTGACGACACAAACCGTGAACGCATGCCGCGGCGCTTGCTCGGACCTCAAGTGACCCATGATCTCGACCGGCAGGTAATGCGTGCACAACACAATGTCCGGGCCGAAGGTTTTGACGTATTTGAAAAACCGCCGGTTGGTATGTTTGGCGAAGGCGCGTCGGAGGCGTGTGATGTTCCGGACCAGCTTGGGGTTGTCCGTCGTTTTGAAGATCATCCCCCAGAGCTCCGGCGCGTGTTCGATGAGCTTCACGTAGCCTTCGACATAGACTTTCTTCTGGAGCTTCGGGACGTAGTCCAACAAATCGACGCGTTTCAATTCGTCGTTGGGACGCGCGTGCCGCCAGGCTTCTTCCAGCGCGGCGGCGGCCTGCAAATGCCCGGCGCCGGCGGTGACGGTGGCGATTAAGATGCGCATGGTGGTTCAGGTTCGCACGAATCTTTAGCCAAGCCGCTGGGGTTAGGACAGGGAATTCAGCACCATCTTCGGCGTTGACTTTCGCCGCTCAAAATTCGATTTCTTCATTATGAGAGCGCCTGCGCTTTGCCGTCTTCCCCTCGCTATTTCCACTGCGTCCCGCCGTGGGCAGTTTGAACGCCTCGTTTCCCCTCACCCCAACCCTCTCCCTCGGGGAGAGAATTCTCCCAAGCAAGACTTCCACATTTGCCCCACGAACGGCCCCCTCTCCCGTCCTACGGACACCCTCTCCCCCTCCGAGGGGGAGAGGGCACGGGAGAGGGGGCCGTTCGTGGGGACGGAGAGGCATCCTCGGTGAAAGTCTTTTCCACCATGATTCTTCTGGTGCTGCTGGCGTTCACGGGGCTGAGGGTTTCAGCCGCGGCACCGGACTCCGCCGGCATCGAATTCTTCGAGAAAAAAATCCGACCCGTGCTCGCCGAGCATTGCTACGAGTGCCATTCGCATCAGACCAAGAAATTAAAGGCCGACCTCTATCTCGACAACCGCGAAGGGTTGCTCCAGGGCGGCGAAAGCGGCGTGGCCGTCGTGCTCGGCGATCCGGATAAAAGCCGGCTGATCGAAGCGATTCGCTACTCGAACCCCGATCTGCAGATGCCGCCCAAAAAGAAACTTCCCGCTACGGCGATCGCTGACCTCGTGGAGTGGATCAAAATGGGCGCGCCCTGGCCGGTGGAGGCAAAGCCGAAGCTCGCTGAAGCCAACAAGGACGATGGTGAAACAGAGAGACGGCGGCGCGAACATTGGGCCTGGCAGCCGATTCGAGATTTCAAACCGCCCGCCGTGAAAAAAGTGGACTGGCCGCGCGGCCCGATCGATCAATTCATTCTCGCGAAGCTCGAAGAAAAAGGTTTGAACGGCGGCCCGTCGCAAGTCGATACGTTCGATCCGAAGCCCGCGCTGGCCCGCTACGAAGGTCAAACGCCGGAAGCCATTCAAACAAAAACCGGCCGGCGCAAACGCGGCGGCCTGATGTCTTCGCCGTTCAAGTGGAGCAAGTACGGCCAAAGCGGCATCGAGGTCACGGAATTGTATCCGGAAGTGGCCGGTTGCATCGACGACCTCTGCGTGATCCGTTCGATGCACACGGACAATCCGAATCACGAGCCGGCGTTGTTGATGATGAATTCGGGGAATCAGCAGCCCATCCGGCCTTCGCTCGGCTCCTGGATCACCTACGGATTGGGAACGGACAATCAGAATTTGCCGGGATTTGTCGCGCTTTGCCCAGGCAAACCCGTGGTCGGCCCGCAACTCTGGGGCAACAGTTTTCTCCCTGGCATTTTCCAGGGAACGCACATCAACAACAAAGAAGTCGATCCCAAGAAAATCATCCGCAATCTGGAGAATCGTTATCTCTCGCAATCGGCGCAGCGCGAGCAGCTCGATCTGTTGCAGCAGATGAACCAGCTTCACCTGGAAAAGCGGGAACAAGACCCGCAGTTGGAGTCGCGCATCTCCGCGCTGGAACTGGCTTTCCGAATGCAGTTTGAAGCGCAAGACGCTTTCGATATCGGCAAGGAATCCGAAGCCACGCGCAAGATGTACGGCGAAGGCGAGTTCGCCAACGCGTGCTTAATCGCGCGCAGGCTCGCCGAACGCGGCGTGCGCATCACCCAGATTTACTACGGCAACGCCCAACCCTGGGACGATCACGCGGACATCAACAACCACCGCGATCATGCTCGCAAGAGCGACAAACCGATCGCCGCGTTATTGAAGGATTTGAAGTCGCGCGGATTGCTTCAGGACACGCTCGTGATCTGGGGCGGCGAGTTCGGGCGCACGCCTTACGCGGAGGGCGCCAAAGGCCGCGATCATCACAGCATCGGCTTCACCATGTGGCTGGCGGGCGGCGGCATCAAAGGCGGGATGGTGTACGGCGCGACCGACGAGTTCGGCTACCAGGCCATCGAGAACCGCGTCCATGTCCACGACCTGCACGCGACCATCCTGCACTTGATGGGACTCGACCACACGCGGTTGACCTACCGATACAGCGGCCGCGATTTCCGCCTGACGGACGTGCACGGCGAAGTGGTGAAGGGGATTCTGGCGTAGAATCTGTCCGGCGCGGTTCGGAGCGCAGACTTTAGCTTCGTGTTCCGGGGAGAGAATGCTCCCAAGCAAAACTCCGCGCATTGAAAGCCCTGAACGGGTTTCTTGACCACGGATTTCACGGTGCGGAAGAAAATCTAATCCGTGTGATCCGTGGTTGAACGAGGATCGTGGGAGAGAATTCTCCAAAACGTTTCGCACATGGAACCCCTGACCGGTTTGTTAACCACGGATTTCGCGGATGAAGAAGCGATTTTATCCGTGTTATCTGTGTAACCCGACTTTCGCAACTGGAGGGTGTTTTTCGGTGTAAGCGGTTGATTTGCAGCCGAGGCAATTTCGGAGTCTTCACTACAGACTCGTGTTGAGTTCTCAGGATCGGATCCACTGGCCTTGGCTCGTC
>Ga0194132_10001025_pt1 | contig 56606 bp, 44 predicted proteins | sample TA2KigOf80mmetaG_FD_148612 | JGI IMG/M metagenome (GOLD analysis project Ga0194132, IMG submission 148612) | Freshwater microbial communities from Lake Tanganyika, Tanzania - TA2015054 Kigoma Offshore 80m | ecosystem: Environmental > Aquatic > Freshwater > Lake | place: Tanzania: Lake... | reverse complement strand
GCTGCGTGATCGGAGTCGGGTTCGATCGAGACGTCGGCCGTTACCGAATTTGGCTCGACTCGGAATTTGCACCAGAGCCGTTTCGGGCAACGGGCCGAACCGGCGCCCGCAGCCGATTGGCCAAAGTCGCCGGGCGCGTTCGCACTGTCTCGTAGCGGAGAACTCCGGATCGCGACCTTGGACCGGAGCCTGTCAGCAATGCTCGAGCCGCTGCGATGGGTGGCCGCGGCGCTCCCGCTGCTCGGAGCGGCCCTCTGGCTCTGGTGGCTGTTGAAAACACGGTCACGCCTGAACCGTTTCGAGATCGACCGCAACATGGAGACTCACGACCTGGCTCCACCGGCACCCGAAGCTCCGTTTCGCGACCGGCGCGCACAGGAGTTGGCCAAGGAGATGCGGCGGCGCAAACCCTCCGCAGTATGGGCGCTTGCCGCCGAGCCAACCGTGGTGGGAACCGCCCGGAGCGCTGGCCTGTTCACTCCGGTGTTCACCGCGTCCACCCGGCCACGAGAATTTCTCTGGCTGGTGGACCGGGCCGGCGCCGGCGATCAGCAGCTCGAGTTCTTCACCCAACTCGCCGGGGCGTTGCGGCATCACGGGGCCTTCATCGATCTCTACACCTTTCGCCGGACACCGGAGCAGCTTCGCGATTCGGCCTCGGTGGGCTGGATCGATCTGAAGGAGGCGGCGGCGCGGCACCCGGAGCACGACGTTTGGGTTCTCGCGGACCCGGCGGAATTGCTGCGCGGCGCCCAAGAGCAGGCGCCGGAGTGGATCCGGGATCTCGGCAGATGGCAGGACGCCGCGATTCTATCAACGTCTCCCGTGCACCCATCGGCCCGGAGCCTGTTGGAAGCGGAGGGAGTGCGGACAGGCCGGGCAACCCTGGAAGGAATGATCGCCATGATCCAAGGGGAGGCGAAGGGCGCCGGAACGGGGGCTCCTTACCCGCGGCCGCTTCGCCTGATCCCGAGGCGTTGGGTGGAGAACACGCCTCAAGACGAGCGGGAAGAGGAGGCGATGATGGCCCAGGCCAGGGCCTACCTCGGATCGGATGGCATGCTGCTCGCGGGTGCGTGTTCGATCTACCCGGAGACGTTCTGGGAGATGACGCTTTGGCTGGCGCAGAAGCTGGCGCCGTCCGGTGGAAGTCCGGGGCGGATGGATGAGGCGCTGGCGCGGCTGACGAGCCTGCCCTGGTTCCGTTATGGCCGGATCCCGGATTGGATGCGGGCTCGCCTGATCGGCGAGATGGGAGTGCGAGAGCGAAGCGTGCGCGAACTCGTCGAGGCGTATCTCACGAAGACCGAGAAGCGGAAGGGAGCGTTGCGGATCGCGAAGGGAAAGCGGGGACAGGAGGCTCCGGTTCGAGACTACATCCTGTTCTCGTTCCTGCTGGGCCGAAGGGTAGACCGGAAGCTCGCGATAAGGCCACCATCCGCCTGGTTGCGCCTCCTGTTCGAAGGGGGGCGGCTCGAGTTCGGTCCGCGAGTCTGGATCCACGCACTGGGCACGGCCCTGCTTTGCGCGTTGGCTTGGACTGGAGCGGACTTCGCCATGCGGCACGTGCCGGTGCGGCTCGAGGTGAGTACGTGGAAGCTGCCCGGCGCCGCTGAGCGTTCGCAGGTTACGCGAGTGTTTCCGAACGACCCGATGCAGCGGGCGATGGCGGCGGTTGCCGAGGCGGCGGTGGGAACGCCGGTGCGCGAGCTTCTGAGGGAGACAGGTCAGAACAGCTTCGAGCGGGCTGTCGCGGCGCGAGCAGCCTTGTTTGTGACGGGGTCCGAGAAGCCGCCGGTCGCGCGGCAGCGGCTCACGGTGGAAGCAGGCAGGGTCCTGAATGGCGGCGTTGTCGCTTCGCTTGCCGGGCGGATTGCGACGGTAATTCGGCCGGAAGGGGAGACCGTGCAGTTGGCGAAGGTGAGCGTCACGAATCAGCTTGCGGTGAGCTACGCGGCTTCGCTCGTGAATCCGGTGGATGGGTTGACCTATTTGTGGATTCCACCGGGAGAGTTCCTGATGGGGTGCTCGCCGGGGGACGGCGAGTGCGATAGCGACGAGAAGCCCGCTCATCCGGTGCGGATCACGAAGGGGTTCTGGATTAGCGAGAGCGAAGTGACGCAGGCGGCGTATCAGAAAGTGATCGGGAGCAACCCCAGCAATTTCAAAGGGGCAGATTTGCCGGTGGAGGATGTGAACTGGAACCAAGCCGTGGCCTATTGCAAGGCGGTGGGTGGGCGATTGCCGACGGAGGCGGAGTGGGAGTACGCGGCGCGCGCCGGCGACCCACGGGCGCGTTACGGAGAGTTGGACGCGATCGCTTGGTACGACAAGAACAGCAGAGAAATGACGCATCCCGTGAAGGGGCTGATGCCCAACCGGTTCGGGCTCTACGACATGCTTGGCAACGTTTGGGAGTGGAACGCGGATTGGTATGGTGAATACCAGCCTGGAGCGCAAGTGGACCCGAAGGGTCCGGCGAGGGGTACGGATCGCGTGATTCGCGGGGGTTCGTGGAACATCAATTCTCGGACTCTCCCGCGCGTCGTACCGTGGCAGGGACGTCCCCGTCAACCGCGGCAGCGACGTCGGGTTTCGGTGTGCGCGGGATTGAATTCGGTTTACTTTTTTCCTTCTTCTTTTTGTTCGGTGGCTTCTCGCGGCGTGAGCCGCGAGAAAAATTTTTGACGATTACCAATCCGGAAGAAAGGCGTCGGCGTATCGATGATCAGTGGACGGAACCGCAATCGCGGGGGTTCGTGGAACAACAATTCTCAGAACACCCGCGCGTCGAACCGTAACAGGAACGACCCCGACAACCGCAACAACAACGGGTTTCGGTGTGCGCGGGACGCAAGGCGCCCTTCGGCAACGCCGGAGGGGGATCAGCCAGAGTCGTGACCGGGTGACCGGCGCGAGCGTGCTCTCTTGCATCCGGGTTTCGGTCCCGGCTTCGCCCGGCTCAGGATGGGGGAGCCAAACATCAACCGGGGCTGGTCCTGTGGTAGTGGCCGAATGGGCCGCGAAGCTCGGCCAGCCTCATCTCTTGTCTGTCACGGTGAATCGAGGTAGCGAGATGGCGATGGAATCAGCGCCGTTGGTCCAGAAGGTGTACAACCTCACGGTGTGGGTGTTGAAGAAAGTGGAGCGATTTCCGCGTTCGTACCGGTTTACGGTGGGCGACCGAATCACGGCGACGATGCTCGATCTGCAAAGCTCGATCGTGGAAGCGGCGTTCGAAACAGCGCGCGAAGAGCCGTTGCGACGTGCACAGCGGCAGATCAACACGCTCCGGTTTCTGATTCGTACAGCCAAGGATCTGCATTTGCTAACGGCTGATTCCTACGGGTACGCCGCCGAGAAGCTGGATGAGGCGGGACGGATGACGGGCGGGTGGCGGAAGTCGCTGCCGCAGGATGCGCGATGAAACGCGTGGGTGGATTGTGGGAGGAGTTGACCTCGTGGCAGAATCTGATCGAGGCGGCGCACCGGGCGGCATTGGGAAAGCGGAGCCGGCCGGACGTGGCGGAGTTCCTGGCGCGGCAGGATAGCCTCTTGCCGCGGCTGCGAAACGCGTTGCTCGATGGCAGCTACCGGCCCGGCGGGTATCGCGTGTTCGAGATTCGGGAGCCGAAGCCGCGGCTGATTTCAGCGGCTCCGTTTCTCGACCGTGTGGTGCATCATGCCTTGACGCAAGTGCTCGAGCCGGTGTTCGAGCGGCGGTTTTCCGCGCACAGCTTCGCCTGCCGGAAGGGACGAGGGACGCACGCGGCGGTGGCGCACGCGGCGCGAGCGGCGCGGCATTGCGAGTACGCGCTGTGTCTCGACGTTCGCAAATACTTCGCGTCGATCGATCATGCGATTCTTTCGGATCAATTGGCGCGGGTGATCAAGTGCCGGAAGACTCTGGACTTGGCCTCGGCGATCATCGCGGGCTCGAACGAGCAGGAGCCGGTGGCCTGGTATTTCGACGGCGACGATCTGTTTACGCCGTTTGCGCGCCGGCGGGGGATTCCCTTGGGGAATCAGACGTCTCAGTTCTTCGCGAACGTCTACCTTGACCGGATGGATCAGTTCATCGAGCGGGAGTTGCGGCCGGCGGCCTACGCTCGATACGTCGATGATCTGCTGTTGCTCGATCCGGACAAGGGGCGGTTGCGGGAGGCGCGGGCGGCGATCGAGGAAGAGATGGGGAAGATCCGGCTGCGGGTTCACGCGGGCAAGTCACGCATTTACCGGACGCGCGATGGAGTGACGTTTCTCGGATGGCGCGTGTTTCCGGAGAAGCGGCGGCTGGTGCGTGAGAATGTGGCGCGATTCCGGCGGCGGCTGCGCGGGTTGCGCATGCGCTGGGGTCGAGGGGAAGTGGAATGGATCGCGGTGAGGCAATCGGTGGTGGCGTGGATCGGGCACGCGATGCATGGGGATACGGAGCGGTTGCGGACTCAGTTGTTCGCCGGCGTCACGTTCCTTGCGGGCCGCGCCAAGGGAGTACAGGTGATCCGTTGAGGAAGCGCTCCTTCACTTTGATCTGATTTGCCTCGGCGGCGGTAATGCCACGGGCGATCAATAGAGGGAGTTTCGCGATGTCATCCAATGCCTCGACCGACTTGTCATCCACTCGGAGAAGGCGGTCACCGAGAATCTGGCGCGTGTAGCCGAGGGTGGCCTCCATTTGCGAGTTCATGAAGAGGTCCGCGACCTTCAGCGCCCAGCCGCTGAGGCCTCCGGATTTCGGCGTCTCGATGACCGGCGCGAGGCCGGCGGTGCCGATGCTGAGGAGTTCGATGCGGTCCGGCGGAATCTTGAGTACCGCAGTGGCTTCGGCGATCGCCGCCATGGCCGGGCAGTTGGCCCAGACACCACCGTCGACCGCTTCATGCGGGGAAAGGGGATCGTCCACCGGTGCGGGATCGAAGTAAGTTGGCGCGGCGGACGTAGCGCGGGCGACGGCGACGGCGCGGGGTGATTCCTTCTGTTTGAAGCCGGGGTAGTGCGGGGTGCGGTAAAGGGCGACCGCGTTGGCAGTCATGTTGTAGGAGGTGATGAGGAGGCGGGTCCGCGATTGGTCGAGACGCGCGACGCCTTGTTTGTCATAGGCGGCCGCGAGTTGCTTTTCGAGGGCCTCGACGCCGTACTTGGCGCCGAACACCTGTTTCGCTTTGTGCCAGACGGATTCGAACAGGCCGGTGACGGGGAAGATCTCGGCGCCGTGCTTGCGGTAGAAATCGAGCAGTTCGCGAGCCGGGAGGCCGAGCCCGAGTCCGATGGCGAGGATGCCGCCGGTGCTGGTACCCGCGATCAGATCGAAGTGATCGGCGATGCGGAGTCCGGTGGACTCTTCCCAGTGCGCGAGGACAGCCGCGGTGAAGGCGCCGCGGATGCCGCCGCCGTCGAGGCTGAGGATGCGGAACGGCTGGCCCTCGGCTGTTTCGCGGCGGCCGAGCGGAAGCAGGCGCATCTGCGCGAGGAGCTTCTCGACCAGGGCGGGGATTTCCGGCTGCCGGGCGAGGTCGACGTTGGCGTCGAAGTCGAGTCCGTTGCGGAGTTGCTCGAGGATGCCGCGATTGTTCTTCAAATAGCCGGCGGTGGCACCGCCGAGTGCGCCGAGGAGGAAGCTCGGAATGCCGCGCGTGATGGCGAGGTTGAACTCGGCAGGGACGCCGGCGTTGGCCTTATCCCACCACTGGCCGCCGACGGCGACGAGTGAATCGGCTTGGGCGGCGAGGGCATCGCGCAGGCGGACGAGGCTCGAGGGGAGGTCGGGCCCGGCGGGGACCTCGATGAGTTCGGCGTGTTCGCGCCACTCTTCCGGGGTGCGGCCGGCGTAGGTCCCGGTGGCGGGGTCGCGAAACCAGGTGGAGACGACGAGACGAAGCTGGGCCTTCTTGCCCGCGTTCTTGCGATGGGTGACGGCTGCTTCGCGGAGCTCTTCGACGAGCGATGGATGGAAGCCGTGGACCAGGATCGCGCCTTCGCGGAATGCCTCCTGCGCGAGAAGCTCGGCGAATTGCTTCAGGCGAGTTGATTCTTCAGGGGATGCGCTGTTTGGCACGGCTCCGGAGAGCCAGATGCGGACGCCGGAGAGTGCGTTGCTAGTCATCTCTTCGAGTTTACTCGCGGCGGGCCCGTTCCTGGGGGAAGTGACGGCTATGGCCGCAGGCCCCTTGGAACCAGGGTTAAATCCCATTTGTTCCCCGACATCCCGATCAGTTCCCCATCGATTTCTTGCAACCCAATCCCTCCCGCACCAGCGCCGTCACGTCAGCCTCGAGGGTGGACCAGCGCGTACGCGCGGAACAAGTGAAATCAACAACATGCGAGCAGCCCCGCCTTCCGCCGGAATCCGTTCGCCGGCCAGCGAACTTTTTTTACGTCCTCTCCACTCCATTCATTCAAAAGCACTTAAACACCGAACCTGGCCCGGGAAACCCCACTCCGAACGCCGCCGCTGCTTGACAAGGATGTATTCTCAAACTGGCGGAGAAAATAGTGACCAACAAGACCTTCAATTCGCGCCAACGCCGGCCGGTAGGCGGGACAAAAATTTGTCCCACTCCGTCCCACTTGAACGCTCAGCCAGCCCGCAGCGATCCGGTGACCGACTCCCGCATTGCCCATCGCGACGCCAGCGCCGCCGCGAGCGCTCCCACCGCGAGCACCACCACCAGCATCCCGGCAATCGACAACACCGAAAAGCTTGCGCCACGCTTGGCAAGCACCGGAGCGATCGCCAGCACCGCGGCGGCAACGCCGCATGCCAGTCCGGCGAGCAGCAACACCAGATTCTCGCGCAGCACCAGCGACAACCGCGCGGACCGGCTCCATCCCGACGCCGCCAGCAAGGCCAGCTCGCGCCGCCGCTCCAGCACATTCCGGAACAGTACCGCCCCCAGCCCGACTGTTCCGAGCAACAGCCCAAGCGCTCCGAGCGACTGGAATGTTGACAGGTACGTGTTCTCCACCCGGTGGAACGACGCGATGCGCTCTGCTGTCGAGACCACGTCGAAGCCATGGTCGGCAAGGGACTTTTCCAATTCGCCCGGCAAAGCCGCCAACCGGCCCCGTGGCGCCGAGATCAGAAACACGCGGTAGCCTTGCTCACTGGAAAACGCGCGCAGGAAGTGCCGCTCGGCAATCAGCAGCTCGCTCTGGAACGCGCTGTCGTGCAAGGCGGCGGCGATTCGAAGCTTGACGCCGTTCGACAGCGTGATCTCGTCGCCCACCTTTTTGTGCAGGACATAGGCGAGCGAATTCGCGTCGCCCGCGGCGGGAATGGCGTCGTTGATCAGGTCTCCGTCGATTTCTTTGAGGAACCCCGCCGGTGCGCCGAGCACGCGCGGATTCTCTGGGGCGTAGAGGTTCAGGCAGCTCGCATCGTCGCCGGGCCGCAGCCGGAACTGGAGGAATTTGAGGTCCGGGTCTGGTGGCAGGTTCAGCGACTGGCGGCTGGCGGCCGCGTTCAAATCGTAATAGACGGGCCGGACCGATTCGGCGAGCAGCGGCCACGCAGCCGCCTCGCCACCGGTGTCCGAGCCTTTGCGGAATGACTCCACCGACACCACCAGGAATGTCGCGGACGCGATCAGCGCCGCTGTCAACACCGTGCGGCCCGGCCTGTGTCCGGCGTTGCGGAATGCGAAGGCGGCACTCGACGAGACCAACGTCTGGAGACTGGCCGCCAGTGCCGCGCGAAACCCGGCCAGCGCGGCGATCAAAAGCAGAGATCCGGCGCCGAAGAATCCGGCGGCGGCGGGGATCAATCCCGTGGCGGAAGCAATCAGAAGCAGGACTCCGAGTCCGCCCGCGGCCAACGCGACCCGGCGGCTCCGGCTGCGGGCTCTCACGCCGGTGCCCTCGCCCGGTCCGGCGCCCGACAACAGACTCCGGGGGCCCATCCGCCGGATCGAGCGGACCGACAGCCAGATCGCCACGCCCGCCGCCGCCACCGCCCCGAGCACTCCTCCGGCGAGCGCCATTGGACTCACATGGAGCGCCAAATCGCGAGTGCCGACCGCGCCGATCCACCAGGTGCGCAGTCCGAGAAGCACGAATCCGGCGTAGGCCACGGCGCCGAGGATTCCGAGCAATCCACCGGCGGCTGACAGCGCCAGTCCCTCAGCCAGAAACAGCTTCAGGACGCGCGCGGCCGGGAATCCAGTGGCGCGCAGGAGTCCAATCTCTGCGTGCCGCTGTTCAATTCCGAGCCGGAAGAAAAGTCCGGCGAGCAGCAGTGCGGAGACCACCAGGAAGAAGCTGAAGTAGACGAAGTACTCACCGAAGTCAGTGGCGCCGCGGGACGAGGAAAGGCTTTGATCGCGCACCGGGATCACAGTGAATCCGTTGGCGAGCGGGTCGATCGAGGCCTTCAGCCGGAGCCGCAATTCCTGAAGCGCCTTGTCCAACGCCTCGTCTTGAAGGCTGGGAGGCGCGAATCGCAGCGTGGTCACCTTGCCCCAGCGCGACGACCAAAGTTGCTGCGCGCGGGCAAGCGGAAGAAACGCTTTCGGCGTAGTCCGGTATCGATCCCAGTAGTCTTCGTCCCGGGGCCGGATCTTGCCGAGGTCCATGGGGAAGGGCGGATCCCAATCGGAAACATTGCTGGCATCGGTGATGCCTGGGTATTCCGGCGCGAGATCGCGGTCGGTGGGGAGGCCGTCCAACGGCGGGCGGCCGACACGCAGCTCTGTCTTTTCGTTGGTGAGCTGTCCACCCGGATGCCAGAGCATGTAGTCCAGCGTGAGCGTGGCACCGGGCCGGGCGTCCAGATCGCGCGCGGCCCAGGGTCCAAGAACGATCGCATCCTCCTCCATGGGCACGGCGGCGATGAGCGAGTAGGGGATCTCGCGTCCGTTGACGCGCAGCGCGTTGGCGAGATAGGTCATCGCGGGCTGGACCGTGAGTCCGAGCTCGCGCCCGGCAGCGCTTGCCGCGTTTTCGACGGACTCGGGAATGACTCCCGAGCGGGTGTCGAGTTGCACCCACCGTCCGCCAATCTTGCGCAGCCGGATTCCGAGGTCGTCGAGCGAGAACACGGTGCGGAGGCGTTCGGCCGGCTGTCCTGGACCAAGCAGCACGAGGTTGGCGCGTCCGGCGGCGTTGATGTCGCGCTGGAGGCGGCTGAGCGGAACGTAGATCGCCTTCACGTCCCCCTGGCGTGGGGAAAGCGCGAACGCGAACTCCTCGACACGCTTGAGCGTAAAGCGGATCGCCTGGGAGTCCTCTTTGCGCCCGAACAGCGACTCGGCTGGCACGTCGGTGAGCTTCTCCGCGCGGAGCAGCAACGTGTCACCCGCCGCCGCACCCAGCTCGGCGGCGAGCGCTTGGGTGACGGCGGCCTCGCGGTTTTCGAGTCCGGCGGCGGAGCGTCCATGGAAGGTCCAGAAGCGGTCATCCACACCGTAGACGAGCACTCCGTGCGCGCGGCGTCCGCTCTGCTGGTGCGTGACCAGGCCTTCGAGCGCGATCACCGGCACTCCGTTTCCAAGCTGGCGGGCGAGCGGCTCGCTAAACAGGTTCGCCGAACGGACCGCGTGGTGCGTGTTGCCGATCCGGTTCAGGGCGAGCGCGCGGAGGCTGGCTCGAACGGACTCTCCGGTCAAAAGCGCTCCGGCCAGCACGGCTGCCGCTGTCGCCACGCCGAGGACCACCGCCAGGTTGGTGCGCCAATAGTGGGTGAGTCCGCGAAGGACGAGAGTCCGGAAGTCCACCGCTATTCACTATGCCACAATGAGGGATTCATGGCTCAGATCCAACGCGCTCTGTTGAGCGTTACTGATAAGACCGGGCTGGCGGATTTCGCCCGTGTGCTGGCTTCGATGGGTGTGGAGCTGATCTCCACGGGCGGGACGGCAAGGATGCTGCGCGAGGCCGGTTTGGCCGTGCAGGACGTCGCCGAGGTGACCGGTTTTCCGGAGATGCTCGATGGCCGCGTGAAGACGATCCATCCGCGGGTGGCGGGAGGGATCCTGGCGATCCGGTCGAATGAGGAACACATGGCGGCGCTGGCGGCGCACGCGATCCCGCGGATCGACATGGTGGTGGTGAACCTCTATGCATTCGAGAAGATTGCAGCACGGGCCGGAGCGCCGGTCGAAGAGTTGATCGAGAACATTGATATTGGCGGTCCGACAATGATCCGGGCGGCGGCGAAGAACTACCAGGATGTGGCGGTGGTGACGTCGGCGGAGGATTACGCCGGGCTTGCGGACGAGTTGCGCGGGGCGGGCGGGCGGCTGTCGCTCGATACGCACTGGCGGCTGGCCCAGGCGGCGTTCGCGCGGACGGCGGCCTACGACCGAGCGATCACGGCGCGGCTCGAGCGGATCACGATGGCGGGGGGAGAGTTCGAGGATCGGGCGCTGGAGACCGTTCCGCGCACCCTCGACCTGCATGTCGCGCGGACGGCATCGTTAAGGTACGGCGAAAATCCGCACCAAAGCGCCGCGCTGTATGCGGCCGGGACCGGCGGAATCGCCTCGGCGCGCCAGATTCAGGGCAAGGAGCTGTCCTATAACAACCTGGTGGACCTGGACGCGGCCTGGCAGTTGATCTTGGAGTTCGAGGGTCCGGCAGCGGCGATTATAAAGCACACGAATCCGTGTGGCTGCGCGGAGCAGGAGTCGCTGCTGGAGGCCTACCGGCGGGCGCTGGAGGCGGATCCGGTATCGGCGTTCGGCGGGGTGCTGGCGTTCAACCGGGCGGTGGACGAGGAGACGGCGGCGGAGGCATCGAAGATCTTCACTGAGGCGATCGCGGCGCCGGGTTACACCGAGGGCGCGCTGGCGGTGCTGGCGGGGAAGAAGAACCTGCGGGTGTTGGAGGTTGCGCGGCCGGTCGTGGATCCGTTGGTGGTGAAGTCGATCAGCGGGGGGTTCCTGGTGCAGACGGCGGACACGCACAGGTTGGAACGGGCGGCGTGCGTGGTGAAGACCGCCCGGCAGCCGGGGGCGGAGGAGTGGCGGGCGTTGGAGTTCGGGTGGAAGGTGGTGAAGCACGTCAAGTCGAACGCGATCGTGTATGCGCGGGCGGGACAGAGCATTAGCGCGGGAGCGGGACAGATGAGCCGGGTGGATTCGGTGAAGATCGGGGCGATGAAGGCGGTCCTGCCGCTGGCGGGTGCGGTGGTGGCGTCGGATGCGTTTTTCCCGTTTCCGGATGGAGTGGAGGAGGCGGCGCGGCATGGGGTTACGGCGGTGATCCAGCCGGGCGGGTCGGTGAAGGATGCCGATGTGGTGGCGGCGGCGGACCGGTTGGGTCTGGCGATGGTGTTCACCGGGGTGCGGCACTTCCGGCACTGATCGGTCGACTTTTCGTTAATCTCTGTAACCGATGTAGCGTTCGTCGTGCTGTTCGAGCGGCACTACGGCGCGGGCGGTGGTACCGCCTCCGCGGGCATTTGAGAGACGAGTACGGGTTCGAACTCGACTAGGGAGAAGCAAGCAATGACGAGAGAACAATACACCGAATTTCACAAGGAGATCATGGCCGGAATCGACAAGGCCCGGCCAAAGGCGGCAACGGACCGGGATGCAACCGATGATCCACCTCCAGGCAGCGAGCCGGCAAAGATGGCTCGAATCATCACGACGGTGGGCAATGGGCTCAACGCGGCTTCAGTACCGATCAGGAACTCGCTGCCCGCATGGACCCGGAGATTCAATACACCGTTAAGCTGTTCTGGCGGCACAGGGCTGACGCGAGTCTATCACCTCCCGCCAGCCTTCGCGAGAACCGCGCGCACACGTTCCACCGGGATCGCCTCGATGGTCCGGCCGTTGCCTGTCACGGACACCGCCTTGAGCATCGAGTTGTAGATCGCCTCCTCCGACGCCTCCACAACAGCCAGCAGGAGCGCGGATACGGCGTCGGACGGCATCACTCCCACCGGTCCGCGATGGGTGCTGAACGCAATCCCATAGTCGCCGCTGCCGTGCGATCCGCTCGAACCGGTGCGGGCGAGTCCCCACATGGTCCGCGCTGCCAGGCGCTGCAGAAGCCGGTGATCCGCGGGGGCATCGGTCGCCACCACCAGCATGATGCTGCCGTCGGCCGTGCCAGGTGCACGCGGCCTCAACTCCCGCCCGACTGGCGCGCCGCACATGCGGAGATCTCCGCCGAAGTTGGACTGAACGAGCACGCCCACGGTGTGGCCCGCCGCGGTTTGCCGCGACGCTGTGCCGATTCCGCCCTTCCAGCCGAACGCGATTGTGCCTGTGCCCGCACCCACCGCACCCTCCTCCACCGGGCCGCCGCCCGCGCCTCGAATCGCGGCTGTCACTTCGTCCACTCCAACCTGGCGCCCGCGGATGTCATTCAACGTTCCGTCATTGGTTTCGCCAACCAGGGGATTGATCGAACGCACCGCTTCGTTGCCGGGCAAGCCGAGCATATAAGTGATCAGCGCGTCCGCCACTCGCGGAACGTTCAGTGTCGCTGTGAGCAGGACCGGTGTTTCGATCTCGCCCAGCTCGTTCACCTGCGTGCTTCCCGCCAGCTTGCCGAAAGCGTTCCCCACGTGGACCGCCCCCCGCACCTTCTCCTGAAAGAGATTGCCGCCGTGCGGCAGCACCGCCGTCACGCCGGTGCGGACATTCAATCCGCGAATGAGCGTTGAGTGGCCTACGCGCACTCCGGCCACGTCCGTGATGGCGTTGAGGCGGCCCGCGGGGAGAGTCCAACAGTCCAGTCCGACCTCGCGTGCGCGGGGGCGCGCCTGTTGAGCACGACTCACGCCCGCGGTGAGAGCTAGACTAGCGATGATGATCAGCCGGAGCATTCTCCTATTCTGCGCGCTGTCTGCCTCAGGCGCCACAATCGAGCACTACGCTGGGGGAGGAACGTCGGCCACCCTGCCCGCCGGCCGGCGGGAAGTGCGTATGGTCGAGCCGTTCGGAATCGCATTCGACAAGGCCGGTAACTCGTACGTGATCGAGTTCAAGGGCAACCGCCTTCTGAAGATCACGCCGGACGGGCAGACCACTCTCTTCGCGGGAACCGGCAAAGCTGGATTCTCCGGCGACGGCGGACCCGCGCACGCCGCCGCGCTCAACGAGCCGCACGGCGTCGTTATCAGTCCGGACCAGAAGCTCTACATCGCTGACACACATAACAACCGGGTGCGGCGTATCGATCTCCGCACGGGGACGATCACGACGGTGGCGGGCAATGGGGAAGCAGGCTACTCGGGCGATGGTGGTCCGGCGGCCGCGGCGTCGTTCAAAGGGATCTTCGCGATCGACCTGTCGCCGGATGGCAAGACACTGCTGATTGCCGATCTCTCCAACCGGCGCGTCCGCTCGGTCGACCTGGCATCGGGTATCGTGCGGACGATCGCGGGGAACGGAGACAAGGGCGTGCCCAATGACGGCGCCGTGGCGGCCGAGAGTCCGCTGGTGGACCCGCGTGCGGTGGCCGGGGACCGGCGCGGCAACGTCTACGTTCTCGAGCGAGGCGGAAATGCGTTGCGCGTGGTAGATAAGTCCGGCAGGATACGGACGCTCATCAAGCCCGGAAGTGTGACGCCGGATCTGAAGGGCCCCAAGCACCTGTGCGTGGATAAGCGCGGTGACGTGGTGATCGCGGATGCGGAGAATCACCTGGTCCGGCGGTATCACGTCAAGACGGGGGAGACGTCGACCATTGCGGGCACGGGCGTCAAGGGTCCGCTCAACCGTCCGCACGGGGTCTGGATGCATCCCTCGGGATGGCTGTACATCACCGACAGCTACAACCACCGGATTCTCCGGATGCGATAGGAGGCACCGTGCGCGTACGTGGGATTTTGTTGATGGCCATAGCCAGCCTGGCGCAAGGCCAGCGGGAAGAAATGTTGCACGGCCGGGCGGCGTGGGTGCTCGACAACGGGCTGATCCGGGTCAGCGTGCTGCGTGGCGGCGGCCACATCGCCGAGGTCCGGCTGGTTTCGCGCGATCCGAAAGCCGCGATCAACCCGATGCGGGTTCCGCACTACCAGACGATCGACCCGCATGAGTACAATCCGGCCAAACACGATTCGGTCTACGGCGATGGATCCCACCGTTTCCTGTCGAGCGGCTACATGGGACATTTGCTGTGCTTTCCCTACTATGGTCCGCCGTCGTCGGAGGAGGAGATCCGCGCCGGACTCGGCAACCATGGCGAAGCGCCGGTTTCCGAGTGGAGGATGACGAGCTTCGAGTCCGGCGAGAAGGCGATCACCTTGCAGTACGGCGCGAACCTGCCGCGGACGCAGTACCGCGTGGAACGCCGCCTCACCATGCCGCGTGGAAAGCGCTGGGTCAAGGTCGACGAGTGGATCGAGAACCTGGCGGGATACGACCGTCCCTTTCAGTGGATGCAGCATGCCACGTTTGGTCCACCGTTCGTCGAGCCGGGCAAGACTACGTTTGATGTTTCCGCCACCAAGGGGCTGGCCGGAGGCGCTCCCGGCGCTCCCGGATCACTGGCTGGAGGATCGGAAGTTGTCTGGCCTCGCGGCACCGACATTGAGGGCAAGCCGGCGGACCTCCGGCGGTTCCAGCCGCGTGCGAACACCGGTATCTATTACGCGCTTCTCATGGATCCAGCACGCCAGCACCAGTTTTTCGCACTGTTCCATCCGGACTACCGGGTGCTGGTCGGTTATGTGTATCCAGCCGCAGGAAACCCGTGGATCGCCGACTGGCAGGAAAACCGGCGGAACACCTTCGCGCCGTGGAATGGCCAGGTGGTCGCGCGCGGGATCGAATTCGGGAACTCGCCGTTTGCCGAGGGGCTGCGAAAGGCGGTGGAGCGCGGATCTTTATTTGGGGTCCCGGCCTACGAGTGGATCCAGGCGCGGCAGCGGCGGCACACCGGGTTCACGATCTTCGTCGAGGAGATCGAGGCGGGATTTCCAGGAGTCAAAGACGTCGAAATGCGGAATGGCGATCCGGTAATCGTGCGCCGCTGATCACGGCTTTTCCCCGACCGCGAGCAGTGTCTCGAGGTGCGGACGTTCGTCTTCCCGGTGGACAGTGGCGATCACCACCGGCTTGAATCCGGCGGCGTTCATGAATCCGTCCAATTCCACCTCGGAGAATCCCAGCCAGAGATCGGCGTACAGTTCGCGCGCCTGTTCGAAGGAGTGCTTCTTGAGGTCAAGGATCACGATCCGGCCTCCAGGACGCAGAATTCGCATCGCCTGGACGACCGCGCGTGACGGGTGCACCGCATGATGGAGCGACTGGCTGAAGAAGGCAAGGTCGACTGAGTGGTCCTCGATTGGCGGGGACTCGAGATCACCTTCCCGGTACTCGATGTTGGTGAGCCCGTGCTGCTCGATCAGATTCCGGCCGAAGCGGACCATCTCGATTGAGTTGTCCACAGCGATTACCTTCTCGGCGCGGCGGGCGAGGAGTTGGGTGAATGTCCCCTCTCCGGCGCCGAGGTCGGCGATGACCAGGGGTGGCATCAGCATCAGCAGGGTCTCGGCGAGCCCTTTCCAGGACCGGCCGGGAACGTAGTGTTTGCCAAACTTCCCGGCGAGTTCGTCAAAGTAGGCGCGAGTGCGGTCAGACCGGCGGCGCAACGCGAGGTCGAGTGCGCGCTGATCCTGCGCGGACTCCGGGAGTTCAGCAACGCCCGCCTCGAGTACTTGCAGAAACGGCTCAGGAATCGTTGGGACCAGGCGATACAGAATATGCTTGCCGCTTCTGCGGTCCTCGACCAGTCCGCTTTGCTTTAACTGTGCCAGGTGGGTTGAGATCCGGCTTTGGCCCATCGACAAGATGTCTTGCAGCTCGGCCACCGAGACTTCTTCCCGCCGGAGGACAAGCAGGATCCGGAGCCGGGACGGGTCGGCCACAGACTTCAGCGCTTTTAGGATTGACGGCATGCCTCGGATCCAGGTACTATATCAATGTATCCGGATTTGTTGATTTGATCAAGGAGTATCGATGAGTTCAGCAGTTTTGCACAAGATCGACTATAAGGTCGCTGACATGGCGCTGGCCGATTGGGGCCGCAAGGAGATCCGCGTCGCCGAGCACGAGATGCCGGGGCTGATGGCGATCCGCGCCAAGTATTCCCAGGAAAAGCCGTTGCGCGGGGTTCGCGTGACGGGGTCGCTGCACATGACGATCCAGACGGCGGTGCTGATTGAGACGCTGATGGATCTGGGCGCCGATGTCCGCTGGGCGAGCTGCAACATTTTTTCGACGCAGGACCACGCTGCCGCGGCGATTGCGCAGGCCGGGGTCCCGGTGTTTGCCTGGAAGGGCGAGACGTTGGAGGAGTACTGGTGGTGCACCTACCAGGCGATTGCTCATCCCGGTGGTTTGGGTCCGCAGCTCGTGGTAGACGATGGCGGCGATGTGACGCTGCTGATCCATAAGGGCTATGAGTTGGAGAACGGCTCAGATTGGGTGAACACGCCCTCCTCGTCGCACGAAGAGAAGGTCATCAAGGATCTGCTCAAGGAAGTTCACGCCGAGAATCCACGGCGCTGGCACGATCTGGTCCGTGAGTGGCGCGGAGTTTCCGAGGAGACGACCACGGGGGTCCACCGGCTGTACAAGATGCAGCAGCAGGGGACGCTGCTGGTTCCGGCGATCAATGTGAATGATTCGGTGACAAAGTCCAAGTTTGACAACCTGTACGGCTGCCGGGAGTCGCTGGCGGATGGCATCAAGCGCGCCACCGACGTGATGATGGCGGGCAAGGTGGCCGTGATCTGCGGATTCGGCGATGTCGGCAAGGGATCGGCGCAATCACTGGCTGGGTTCGGCTGCCGGATCATCGTCACCGAGATCGATCCGATCAATGCGCTCCAGGCGGCGATGGCGGGATATGAGGTGACGACGCTTGAGGAAACGCTCGGACGGGGTGACATCTACGTGACCACGACCGGCAACTGCGACATCATCACGCTCGAGCACATGAAGCACATGAAAGACCAGGCGATTGTGTGCAACATCGGGCATTTTGACAACGAAATCCAGGTCGACCGGCTGAACGGATATCCCGGCGTCACGCGGATCAACATCAAGCCGCAGGTGGACATGTACCAGTTCCCCGAGGGCAACACCATCTACCTGCTGGCCGAGGGGCGGCTGGTGAACTTGGGGTGCGCGACGGGCCATCCGAGCTTCGTCATGTCAAACAGCTTTTCCAACCAAACACTGGCGCAGATTGATCTTTGGAAGAACCGGGAAGTGTACAAGACCGCCGTGTACACGCTGCCGAAGAAGCTCGACGAGGAGGTCGCGCGGCTTCACTTGGACAAGATCGGTGCGAAGCTGACCACGTTGACGCCGAAGCAAGCCGAGTACTTGGGGGTTCCTGTGGAGGGGCCGTACAAGCCGGAACACTACCGGTATTAGTCCCGGATTGTTCCTGCGAACACGCGGAGGGGGTGTGAACCCCCTCTGGGAGGCAGCGACACGAGACTGCGCTATCCTGAGAGTGTGGTAATGCGTATTGCGGGATGCGCAGCGGCTGCGTTGTTCTCGGGGGTAATGTGGGCGGCTCCGGCGATTGATCGAATCGGCCCGGCGGCCCAGTCTGGTCTCCACGGAGCAATCGCGCCAGAATCGCTGGCCGCTGTAGTAGGGCGTGACCTTCCGGGCGGTCTGCCGGTCCGGGTCATGGGTGTGGATGCCACCGTGGTTTCCTCTGATCCCTCCCGGATCCTGTTCCTTGTGCCGCCGGGCACTCCGGAAGGTCCGGTAGAGGTTAGTGTAGGGGACCTCGGCACCCTCGTGGCCAACGTTCGCAACGTGAGCCCGGCCCTGTTTACCCTGCAGGGGACTGGATCAGGGATCGCCCTGGGCGATGCACGCGGAAGAGGCGGTTCAGCGCAGCCGGTTGGAAGAACTCAAACAGGGGGAGGGATCCGTGCCTCTGTGCTCGACCCGGTGGGGACGGAACTGATCCTCACGTTGGAAGGGACGGGGTTCCGGCACGCTCGGCAGTTGACCGCCTCGATCGATGGTGTCCCGGTGCCCGTGCGGCGGTTTGGCCCCTCCCCGGTTGATCCGGGCCGTGACCAAGTCGAACTGGGGCCGGTACCTGCGGAACTCGGAGGGCGTGGCCTTGTCGAAGTCCAGGTGGACGCGGACGGCTACCGCGCCAACGCCGTCCGGGTGGCGTTTGCGGAAGCGGATGCGGAACCTCCCACGTTCAGCAAGGAAATTGTCCGGCTATTTCAGGACCAGTGCCAGGGATGCCATCGTCCGGGCGGAAGCGGCCCTTTCTCGCTCGTCGATTATGCCTCGGCGCGGCCATGGGCGCGGTCGATCAAGTCGGCCGTGGCACGCCGCCACATGCCGCCGTTCAAGCCGGTTGCTGGACACGGTTCCTTTCACAACGAACGGAGGTTGACGCCGGAACAGATCGACCTGATCGGCAGGTGGGTGGACGCTGGTGCTCCAGAGGGGAATCCTGCCAACCTGCCCGAGATCAAGAAGTTCAGCTCGGACTGGACCAACGGTCCTCCTGATGTGGTGGCCAAGATGCCGTCCCCCTACACTCCCAAGATTGGGGTGGACGACTACCGCTGCTTCTCCATACCCCTCGAATTGGGTGCTGAACGGTTCGTCAATTCTGTTGAAGTGCGGCCGGGCAACAACAAGATTGTCCACCACGTCTTCGTGTATGCCGATCCCTATCATTTGTCAACGTGGATGCCGGAACGTCCCTTGGGACAGCCGGATTACGAGTGCTTCGGAGGGCCGCGCTTTTTCCTCGTGGACATCGACAATTTCCCGTGGATGCTCGGAGCATGGGTTCCGGGCAATGGTCCGATCCGGTTTCCAGACGAGATGGGAATCCGGTTCCGCGCCCGTTCACGGCTCGTCATTCAGGTTCACTACAGTGGTGGTGATGGCAAGGAATCTGACCAGACAGAAGTGGGGTTGTACTTCTCCAAACACCCCTCGCCCAGGCCGGTCTTCATCAGCGGACTGGAAGAAAAAAGCTTCGTGATTCCGGCCGGTGAGTCCAAGCACAAAATCGTCACGCAGATGACGCTGGACGTGCCGGTGGGCATTCGGATCCTCGGCTACCTTCCGCACATGCCCCTGATCGGGCGCGAGATCCGGGCCGACAAGATCGCACCGGACGGAACCAGGACCCCTCTCATCTACATCGACGACTGGGACTTCAATTGGCAGGACAGCTACATGGTCCGCGACAAAGTCGTCTGGAGGCAAGGCGAAACTGTCCGCATGGAAGCTCTGTACGACAACTCTTCGGCAAACCGGTTCAATCCGAACCGGGACAGTCCGAAAGAAGTGCGGAACGGGGAGAAGACTACGGACGAGATGTGCGTCATCGTGTTCTTCGTGACGCTGGATCTCCCATAAAATTCGAAACCCCGCCGGGATTCCCGGCGGGGCCTCTACGATCCGTCGAAGTCACACAGAGATGGCCGGTCCTCAGGAGCAGCGGCCACGTCACTTTAGTGACCTGAACGATTCAGAGCGGTCGACTTCAGCAGTCGGCCACCTCCTGTGTGCCGTTCACAAATCGTCTACTACTGCTAGAATCCATTGCTTGTTGGACCACCTCCTTTTCTAAGTGATGCCTCCATATTGCGCCAGACCGGGCCAATTGTCAACACCTTTATTGAAGGGTAGTGCGTGGTACAATCAGACTTCCACCAGCCGCATGGATTTTCTTTCGGGATTGAACCCGCCACAGCAGGAGGCGGTCCGGCACGTGGAGGGTCCGCTCCTGATCCTGGCCGGCGCGGGGAGCGGAAAGACCCGCGTGGTCACCCACCGGATCAGCAATCTGATCTGCAATCACCGCGTCCAGCCGGAGAGCATTCTCGCGGTGACGTTCACCAACAAAGCGGCGGGAGAAATGCGGGCACGGATCGGGTCACTGCTCGGCTCCTTGATGCCGCCTGGAAGGGGTCCACGGCTGGCGACTTTCCATTCGTTTTGCGTGCAGTTGTTGCGGCGTGACGGGTCCGCGCTGGCCGAGTGGCGGCCGAATCTCACGCGGCAGTTCCTGATCTATGACGACGACGATCAACTGGCGGTGATCAAAGGGCTTTACAAACAGCACTCGATCGACGACAAGGTGCTGCCCGCGCGTCAGGCACTTTCGGCGATCAGTGCGGCAAAGAGTGGACGGGACGGAGCCTCCGGGCTGGCCAAGTACGACCATACGCCGCTTGGCAAGTACGTTGCCGCACTGTACGAACAGTACAACGAAGCACTGATTGCAGCCAATGCTCTCGACTTCGACGACCTGCTGCTTGAGACCGCGCGGCTCCTCCGGTCGCACGAGCCGACGCGGCGCGCGTGGAACGACAGGCTTCAGTTCCTCATGGTCGACGAGTATCAGGACACCAACCGGACTCAATATGAGCTTGTCCGCATGCTGTCGGGGAACCGCAACAACGTGTGTGTAGTGGGAGACGAGGATCAGTCGATCTATAGCTGGCGGGGCGCCGACATCCGGAACATCCTCGATTTCGAGCGCGACTTCCCCAACGCCAAGGTGATCCGGTTGGAGCAGAACTACCGGTCGACGAAGAACATCCTTGAGGCGGCGAGCTCGGTGATCGCCAACAACACCGAGCGCAAGGGCAAATGGCTCTGGACGGATTCTGGAAGCGGACCGAAGATCACCGTCTACCAGGCGATGGACGCGGAAAACGAAGCGCTGGTGATCGCGGACCAAATCGAGAAGGGGCTCCGGAAGAATCCGGGGTGGCGCGTGGCGGTACTCTACCGGACCAATTCCCAGTCCCGGCAGATTGAAGAAGCGCTGCGGCGTTACCGCAGAGCCTACAACATCGTCGGCGGACTGAGCTTCTACCAGCGGGCCGAGATCAAAGACGTCATGGCCTACCTGAAGGTGATCTTCGTGCCATCGGATCCGGTGAGCCTGCTCCGGATCATCAACACCCCGGCACGTGGAATCGGAAAGACCACCACCGACCATATCGAGCAGCACGCCCGCGAGCACAAGATCACGCTGTGGAAGGCGATGGGCGAGATGCTTGAGTACCGGATGCTCCCCGGCAGAGCCGAGGTCGCGCTGCGGGCATTCCGCCACTTGATTGAGGAGCTGCAGGCCAAGGCCGGGGACGTTCCCCTCCAAGTGCTTGTGTCCGAGATTCTTGAGCGGACGGGTTACCTGCGGATGCTCAAAGAGGACCGGGATCCCTCGGCCGAAACTCGCATCGAGAACCTGAACGAATTGCTGAACGCCGCGGCCGAAGCGCACGCGCGGGGTGACAACGCGGCGAACTTCCTGGACCATGCGGCGCTGGTTTCGGATGCCGACGGCGTGGACGAGAACTCGCAGGTCTCCCTGCTCACGGTCCATAACGCCAAAGGACTCGAGTTTCCGCTGGTGTTCCTTGCCGGGATGGAGGAGGGGCTGTTCCCCCACAACCGGTCCAAGGACAGCGCGGCCATGATGGAGGAGGAGCGGCGGCTGTGCTACGTCGGTATGACGCGCGCCGAGAAGGAACTCCACATCTCCCACGCGCAGACCCGCCGGCGGTGGGGAGGCGGACCTGAGGAAGCGGCCATGCGGTCGCGGTTCATTGCGGAGATCCCCAAGGAGCTGTGCGACTTTCAGGGTCTGCCCCCGGCGGATGCCATATCCGGCGAAATGGACCAGTTGGGAGCCGAGGGCGAAGTGGACCTGTTCTCCGAGCGTGGCTATGTTCGCGAGACCGTCAAGTGGACCCAGCAGCGGGCCAAGACGCCCTACCCCGGAAAGACATATAATTCAGTAGAGAACATCGCGCAGTTCTTCAAGGACCGCGGACTCCCGCCACCGGGAGTTCCCCGAAGCAGTGCTCCCGCGCCCGCGAAAGCGCCGCCGATGCCTCCGGCTCCAAGACCCCCGCAGGCTCCCGTTCCGATCCGGCCTCCAGTCGCGCAGCCGCCGCAGCCGTTCTCCAAGCCGCCCGTGAAGCGAAAAAGCGGTGGCGAAGGTTCCACCGTGAATCATCCCAAGTACGGCCGCGGCACGGTGGTGCGCAAGGAAGGCGACGGCGAGGATGCCAAGCTCACGGTGATGTTCCCTGGGCACGGGTTGAAAAAGCTGATCGCGAAATACGCAGGAATTAAGATCGACGAATGAATACCAAACACATTGCAGACAAGACCGAGCGCAAAAAGCTGAAACGGGCGGCTCGGAAGAAAGCGGCTCCCAAAGCCAAGCGTCCCACCAGTGTCGCGCGCGGATCGAACAAGCGCAAAGTGAAAGTGCTCGTCAAGGGCCAGCGGAAGCGCTAACCTGTAAGCCCTTCCGCCGGTCACCGCGGCGCGGGTTCAAGGGGAGTGCCGTCAATCTCGGTAGGGCTGCGTTTCAGGCGGGCTCTCCATTCTGGTCCCGGCGCCAGGGTATCATAACCGTTCATGAGTCTATTCCGGACCAAGAACATCGACGCGCTGATCGCAGCGGCTGACGATCCCGCCAAGCGGTTGGCTAAGACCTTGGGGCCGTGGTCGCTGATGGGCCTGGGGATTGGCGCAGTGATCGGCTCAGGGATCTTCATCCTCACGGGGACCGCGGCGGCGGGGGAGACGCTCAGCTTTAAGTCCGTGGTGCATGCTCCGGTGCTGGACCTGATCCGCTACGGTCCGGACGCGCTGTCGACGGTGGGACGCCCGGGCGCGGGCCCAGGGATCTCGCTGTCGTTCTTCCTGGTCGCGGTGGCGTGCAGCTTCGCCGCGTTGTGCTACGCCGAGCTGGCATCGATGATTCCGATCGCGGGCAGCGCATACACGTATGCGTACGCGACGCTCGGGGAGATTTTCGCCTGGATCATCGGGTGGGACTTGATCTTGGAGTACGCGGTCTCAAACATGGCCGTGGCCGTGGGGTTTTCGGCGTACTTCAACGACATCCTGGACGGGCTATTCGGATTACGCCTGCCCAAGGAGCTGTCCGAGCCAATGTTTGCCGGAGGGGTTCCGACGGGAAGCTGGTTCAACCTTCCGGCGTTCCTCGTGTTGATGGTTCTCACCTGGCTGCTGGTGCAAGGGCTCAAGGAATCCGCCAAGGCCAACAACATCATGGTCGTGATCAAGGTCGCCGTGATTCTGCTGTTCGTGGTGGGCGCGGCGGGCGCCGTGAAGACATCCAACTGGACGCCGTTCTTTCCGAATGGCTCATCGGGTGTTCTGACGGGTGCGGCCATTGTCTTTTTCACCTACATCGGATTCGATTCGGTGTCCACCGCGGCCGAGGAGTGCAAGAATCCGCAGCGCGACCTCCCGATCGGATTGATGGGCTCGCTGCTGATCTGCACGGTGCTGTACGTTTCGGTCGCGCTGGTGCTGACCGGAGTGGCCAACTACAAGACGCTCGCCAACGCGGCGCCTGTCGCGCAGGCGCTCAAGGACCTGGGCTACGACGGTATCCGCCGCCTGGTGTCGATCGGGGCGATCGTTGGCATGATCAGCTCGCTGCTGGTGTTCCAGTACGGGCAGGCGCGGGTGTGGTTCGCGATGTCGCGCGACCGGCTGTTGCCCGATTTCTTTTCGCGGGTCCATCCGCGCTTCCGGACTCCACACACCAGCACGATCATCGCGGGTTTTGTAGTCGGGATTCCGGCTGGGGTCTGGGATATCGGCACGTTTGCGGACCTGTCGAACATCGGGACGTTGTTCGCCTTCATTGTGGTGTCGGCGGGAGTGATCGCACTGCGCAAGAGGCAACCCGAACGGCCACGCGGATTCCGCGCGCCGCTCGTTCCCCTGGTTCCGATTTTGGCGATCGTGTGCTGCCTGATCCTGATGCTCAGCCTGCCGCTCGAGACGTGGGTCCGGTTCTTTGCGTGGCTGGTGATCGGACTGCTGATTTACTTCTTGTACGGGCGGAAGCGTACCCGGGAGTTGCACGGGCTGCCGTGAGCTAACCCCACCAGGTCTCGCCCGGGGCGAGTTTGGATTTGGCGGTGTCCGGGTTGATGTCCACCCCCAGTCCCGGCTTCGTTGTGATCCGCAGGAATCCGTCCTGGATATAAGGACCGTCGAACGTCAGAAGCTGATCCATCCATCCGCCCTGGCCGGTCACGGTCTCGCAGGCGAGGAAGTCGCGGATGGATCCGGCCCACTGGCAGGTGGCCCACGTGTTCAACTGGCTGCCGGTGTTGTGCGTGGCCATCGGGAGTCCCCAAACGTCCGCCATATCGGCGATGCGCTTGGTTTCGAGGAACCCTCCGGAGTTGCGCAAATCGGGATGCAGGATGTCGCAACCCTGATTGATGATGAAATCCTTGAATCCCTGCCTGCGGGCGAGGTTTTCCCCCGTGCAGATGGGGACATCAGTCGAAGCACAGAGCCGCTTCCAGGAGTCGCTGTAGTCGACATGTAGCGGATCCTCAAGCCACACTGGCTTGATCGCCTCAACGGCCTTGGCGATCTGAATGGAGGTCCGCAGATCGTACTCCCAGTGGCAGTGGACCATGATGTCATGGTCCCAGCCGATGGCCTCGCGGCAGTTCTCGAATCCCTTTTCGATATTGATGATCTCGCGCGTGGTCAACAGCCGGTTGCCAGGATCCTTGGCACGGTCGTTGGCGACCGAGTTGCGCGGAAATCCAAACTTGTGGCAGGTGAATCCGGACTTGTCCTCTTTGCACAACGCGGCCCATTCGCGGCAGGATGCCTTGTCGAGCATGTTGCGGGGTGCGCGGTGATCGTACACGCGGACGCGGTCGCGGAACTTGCCGCCGAGCAGCGTCGTGGTGGGCGCGTTGAGCGTCTTGCCCGCGAGGTCCCACAGCGCCATCTCAATGCCGGATGCGGCGCGCAGCAGCATGTGCGCGGATCCGTCGGTGCGTGCGCCGGAGAGACTGGCCGAGCCTGCGCCAAGGCTCGTGTAGAGGCGGTCGATCTCCAGCGGATCCTTTCCAACGAGCCATGGCTTCAGGCTCAGCACCTGTTCCTTCACTCCGATGCCAGGACTTCCGTAGGCTTCGCCGATCCCGTGGACACCGGCGTCGGAAGAGATCTTGATCAGCGTGTACGTGCGCGAGCCCTCGATTACCATCACCTGGACGTCGCGGATTTTCGTCTTTTTGCTCTCGGCGGCGGCGAGCTTGTGGAAGTTGGCCAGGAATGGAGCGGCTGCGGATCCTGCAATCAGTTGGCGGCGTGAGAACGCGCGGGTGGAGGTCATCGTACCGCTGATTCTCTCACACTCAACCCGAGGGTGCCAAATGAGAGACGCGAATCAGTTTACAATGGAGAACTCACCTCAAAACCCCACACAAAAAGGACCCTGCCTGGAGCCTTCCGATGTGCGACAATACTGTTTTGATCGCTGACGCTAGTTCTCTCAGTAGTACTTTACGCTACGTAATCATTCACACGCGGACGGATGCCGTTTCGTTCCGCATGACTTTGGAGGGATGAATGGCCCAGATCTTTCGTCCCTCGGCAAACCTGCTCGCCAAATCCAGTATCGTTGGCGGGGCGATTCTTGTGGCCGCGTTGGGCTTCGGACTGGACACCCTGTTCCGGTCTCCCTACAACACCAACGTGCGCGTGGCGCGGGACCAGCCGGTTCCGTTCAGCCACAAGCACCACGTGGCCGGTATCGGAATCGACTGCCGCTATTGTCATACTTCCGTGGAAAAGGCGGCGTTTGCCGGGATCCCGCCGACCGAAACCTGCATGAGCTGCCACTCACAGATCTGGTCGGACGCGCCGATGCTGGAACCGGTGCGCGAAAGCTTCCGGTCGGGCAAGCCGTTGCAATGGACGCGCGTGCACGACCTTCCTCAGTTCGTTTATTTTAATCACAGCATTCATGTCACTAAAGGCATGGGCTGTGCGGTCTGTCATGGCCGCGTGGACCAAATGCCGCTGATGTATCAAGAGAACACTCTGTTCATGGAGTGGTGTCTGGATTGCCATCGTCAGCCGGAAAAATACATCCGGCCGAAGGACAAGGTCTTCGAAATGGGGTACAAGCCAGCAGAAGATCAGAGTGTCCTCGGCGCGCGGCTTGTTCAAGAGTACAAGGTTCGCAAGCTGACCGATTGTGCGGTCTGTCACCGATGAACAGTCAACCGAATCAACCCACAACGCTCGATCTGGATGCCGTTCGAGCACGCCTGGCCAGCGCGAAAGGGCCGGAGTTTTGGCGCAGCCTGGATGAGATCGCCGCGACTCCCGAGTTCCAAAAGATGGTCGATGACGAATTCACGCCGGGAACCTCCGAGTGGAGCAACCCGGTCAGCCGGCGCCGCCTGATGGAACTGATGGGAGCCACGCTGGGACTGGCGGGACTGACCGCCTGCACCAGGCAGCCGGAAGAGAAGATCATTCCTTATGTGCAGGCGCCGGAAGACGTAATTCCAGGCAAACCGCTGCACTTTGCCACCGCGATTCCAACCACTGGATACGGCCTGGGAGTGCTGGTGGAAAGCCACACCGGACGCCCCACGCGCATCGACGGAAATCCGGACCACCCGGCCTCGCTCGGCGCGACGGACGCGATCACCCAGGGTGTCGCGCTGACGATGTGGGATCCGGACCGGTCGCAGGCCGTGCTGCGGGAAGGGCGCAACTCCTCCTACACGCGGTTCCAGGACGCCATCAAGCTGCTGCGGGAAGATCTGCTCTCCACCCGCGGAGCCGGATTCCGGATCCTCACCGAGACGGTCGGCTCTCCGGCCCTGGCCGCGCAGATCCGCGAATTGTTCACCGAGATTCCCGAGGCGCGGTGGGTTCAGTATGAGCCCTGCAACCGCGATTCGGTGCGCGCGGGCGCCAGGCTGGCGTTCGGGCAGGTGGTCAACACGGTTCTCAACTTGGATCAGGCTGCGGTAATTGTTTCGTTGGATGCGGATTTCCTGTACTCAGGTCCCGGCGCTGTCCGCTACGCGCGCGACTTTACCAGCCGGCGGAAGCCCGCGGGCGCGGCGACGGCAATGAACCGGCTGTACGTGGCCGAGGCGATGCCGTCGGTTACGGGAGCAAAGGCCGACCACCGGCTGCCGCTCTCCCCGTCCGAGATCGAGAACTTTGCCCGTGCGCTCGCCGATGCTGTCGGTGCCGGAACCGGTCCGGCAACCAGCGCGGCGCCGGCTGAGTGGTTGAAGGCCGTGGCCGCCGACCTGATCGCGAACCGCGGTGCGAGCCTGGTGGTGGCGGGTGATCAACAGCCCGCCGCGGTCCACGCGCTTGCGCACGCGATGAACGCGGCGCTTGGCAATGTCGGCAAGACCGTCTATTACACCGATCCGGTGGAGCCCAATCCCACCAATCAGGGTGACGATTTCAAGGCGCTCGTCGCTGACATGAACGCAGGCAAGGTCACGTGCCTGATGGTGATCGGCGGCAATCCCATGTACAACTCGCCAGCCGACCTCGGGTTTGCCGAGGCCTTCCGCAAGGTCAAGCTGAGGATCCGCATCGGCGAGCATGATGACGAGACTTCGGCTGTGTCACATTGGCATGTGCCGCTGGCGCATCACCTGGAATCGTGGGGTGATGTCCGGGCCTACGACGGCACGGTATCGTTCCAGCAGCCTCTGATTCAGCCGCTGTACGAAGGCAAATCGGCAATCGACATCGTCACGCTGCTCCGCGACAAGGGCGGGCGTAGCGCGATGGAGTGGGTGAAGGAATACTGGGCCGCGCAGACCAAGGAGCCAAACTTCCAGCAAGTGTGGGAGAAGGCGGTACACGACGGCGTGCTGGCGGGATCCAAGCTGGGGCCGAAAGCGGTGGCGATCAGCAAAACGCTGGCGGCGGACCTGGCGGCGGCGCGGCAATCGGCTGGCTCAGGCGTGGAGCTTGTGTTCCGGCCGGATCCGCACATGTACGACGGCCGCTACGCCAACAACGCCTGGCTGCAGGAGCTTCCCAAGCCGCTCACCAAGACGACCTGGGACAACATGGCGCTGATGAGTCCGAAGATGGCGGCCAAGTTCGGCGTCGAGTATTCGTCCCGCACGATGTACCACGACACGCCGGTGGTCGAGCTGCGGCTCAATGGGAAAAGCGTGAAGGCGCCCGCCTGGATCGTGCCGGGACACGCCGACAACTGCGTGACGGTGCATCTCGGATACGGACGGACGCGAGGCGGCAAGATCGCCAACGGCGTGGGGTTCAGTGCCTATGCGATCCGGCCGTCCGCCGCCGAATGGTGCGCCAGGGGCGTGGAGGTCCGGACCACGGGCGATGAGCACCGGGTCGCGGTGACCCAGGATCACCAGTCGATCGAAGGCCGCAGCCTCCTCAGGACGGCTACGCTCGACCACTACAAGAAGGATCCGGCGTTCGCCCAGGAAGAGGAAAAGGGCAAGCACCTGTTCTCGCTGTATCCGGACTGGGAGTACAAGAGCTACTCGTGGGGCATGGCAATCGACCTGAATGCCTGCACCGGATGCAACGCCTGTACGATCGCCTGCCAGGCGGAGAACAACATTCCGGCCGTTGGCAAGGAGCAGGTGGCGCGCGGACGCGAAATGCACTGGATCCGGGTGGACCGCTACTTCGGCGGCAAGAGCCTGGACAACCCCACCATTCAACATCAGCCGGTCACGTGCATGCACTGCGACAACGCGCCTTGCGAGGGCGTGTGTCCCGTGGCAGCCACCACGCACAGCGAAGAGGGTCTCAACCAGATGACCTACAACCGCTGCGTGGGCACGCGCTATTGTTCGAACAACTGCCCGTACAAGGTGCGGCGGTTCAACTTCTTCCTCTATAACGATTGGGATTCGGAGAGCCTGAAGGGAGTCCGGAACCCGGACGTCACGGTCCGCAGCCGCGGTGTGATGGAGAAGTGCACCTACTGCGTGCAGCGGATCAACGCGGCTCGCATTACCGCCGAAGTCCGCGGTTCGCGGATCCAGGACGGCGAAGTGGTCACGGCCTGCCAGGCGGTCTGCCCGACCCAGGCGATCCACTTCGGCGACATGAACGATCCCAACTCGCGCATCGCCAAGATGAAGAAAGATGAGCGCAACTACGGGATCCTGACCGACCTCAACACCCGCCCGCGAACGTCGTATCTCGCCGGGCTTCGCAACCCCAACCCGAGTCTGGAGACTGCGTAAGCGGGAAGGGAGAACGACAATGACAGAACAATATCATTCGGCAACTGCTCCGGTTCTGGCGCCGGGACACAACAACAAGTCGGTGACCGAGAAGATCGCCGGCGTGGTGTTGACCCAGAAGACGCCCAAGGGATGGTTCATTGTTTTCGCCATCACGTTCATGGTGATGCACGCGATGGTCTTCTCGCTGGGAAGCCTGGTGGTCCGTGGAATCGGATTGTGGGGCATCAACCAGCCGGTCGGATGGGGTCTGGACATCATCAATTTCGTCTGGTGGATCGGTATCGGCCACGCCGGAACGCTGATCTCGGCGATTCTGCTGCTGCTGCGGCAGCAATGGCGCATGTCGATTTCGCGATTCGCCGAGGCGATGACGATCTTCGCGGTGATGTGCGCGGGACTCTATCCGGTATTCCACACCGGCCGGCCGTGGCTCGCCTACTGGCTGCTGCCGTATCCCAACACGATGGCGCTGTGGCCGCAGCCGAGAAGTCCGCTAGTGTGGGACGTGTTCGCGGTTTCGACGTACATGACCGTGTCGATCGTGTTCTGGTACGTCGGACTGATCCCCGACCTGGGGACGATGCGGGACCGTGCCAAGACCATGTTCGGGAAGAAAATGTACGGATTCTTCTCGCTCGGATGGCGGGGTTCGGCGCGGCATTGGCATGTGTATGAGACGGCGTCACTGCTGCTGGCGGGCTTGTCAACGCCCCTGGTGGTCTCGGTCCACTCGGTAGTGTCGTTCGACTTCGCGGCGGGCATCATTCCGGGCTGGCATACGACGGTGTTTCCGCCCTACTTCGTCGCGGGAGCGGTGTTTGCCGGGTTCGCGATGGTGTTGACGCTGGGCATTCCGATCCGCAAGCTCTACGGGCTTGAGGACTACATCACCGACAAGCACCTGGACAACATGGCGAAGGTGATGCTCACCACCGGGCTAGTCGTCGTCTACGGCTATTTCCTCGAGGTGTTCTTCGCTTTCTACAGCGCGAATGAATACGAGATCGCGATGGCGCACAACCGGTTCTCCGGACCCTACAGCGCGATGTACTGGGCGCTGATCCTGTGCAACTTTATCGTGCCGCAACTGCTTTGGATCCACAGTTTCCGCCGCAACACCACGGTCCTGTTCATTGTCAGCATGTTCATCAACGTCGGCATGTGGCTGGAGCGGTTCGTCATCATTCCGATGAGCCTGCACCGCGACTTCCTGCCCTCGTCGTGGGGCTTCTACATGCCCACCATCTTCGACTGGGGCGCCTTCATCGGATCGATCGGGTTCTTCACGTTCATGATGTTCCTGTTCATCCGGGGACTGCCCATGATCTCGATTTTTGAGGTCCGCACGTTGATCAAGAAACCCGCGCAAGGAGGAGGCCACTAAACATGAGTTCACAAGCTCACGAGCCGCAGGCCGAATCCAACTTGTACGGGCTGATGGCCGAGTTCGACGACGCTGACACGCTCATGAAGGCGTGCGAGGCGGCGCGCGACGCCGGCTTTAAGAAGATGGACGCCTACGCGCCGCTGCCGGTCCATGGACTGTCTGAGGCGCTGGGGATCGACGACGAGAGAATCCAGAAGATCGTCCTGTGCGCCGGACTCACCGGGACGACGGTCGGATTCAGCCTGATGTACTACATCACGGTCATTTCCTACCCAATGAACGTGGGCGGCAAGCCGCTGTTCAGTTGGCCTGCCTATGTCCCGCCGGTGTTTGAAACGACGGTGCTGTTTGCCGCGCTCAGCGCTCTGATCGGGATGTGCGTGCTGAACGGCCTCCCGATGCCCTACCACCCTGTGTTCAACAATCCGCGCTTCGAGATGGCATCGACGGACCGCTTCTTCCTCTGTATCGAGGCGGAAGATCCCAAGTTCGACCTGGGAAACACGCGCAAGTTCCTCGAAGGGCTTCACAGCCAGGAGGTGGTCGAAGTTGCGAAATAAGGCCCTGCTCCTGATCCCCGCGGTGGCGGCTTTGACCGCCTGCCGCCAGGATATGCACGACCAGCCCAAGTTCAAGGGGCTCCAGGTAAGCGGACTGTGGACCAACGGGCAGGCCGTCCGCCCGCTTGTTGAAGGCACCATCGCGCGCGGCCGGCTCCGTCAGGATCCGCACAAGTTCGCGGGCAAGACCGGCGACGTGTTTGCCGCCACGCTTCCCGCCGGGTACAAAGCGGACAAGGCGTTTCTGCTGCACGGCCAGCGGCGGTACAACATCTATTGCACGCCCTGCCACGGCATGGCGGGGTACGGTGACGGCATGGTGGTGTCGCGTGGATTCAAGGCCCCGCCCTCCTATCACATTGACCGGTTGCGCAACCAGCCGGTCGGCTACTTCTTTGACGTGATGACCAACGGCTACGGAGTGATGGTCAGCTACGCGTCGCGGATTCCGGTGGACGACCGCTGGGCGATCGCGGCCTACATCCGGGCGCTCCAACTGAGCCAGAACGCCACGCTCGCCGACGTCTCCGAGGCGGACCGGGCGAAGATGGCAGGAGGCCGCAACTAATGTCCTCTCAAACCATGACTGCTGATCTGTCCGGCTTCCGGAACAAAGCGTTCTTCGCCGGAGTGGCGGGGACGGTGGCCTGTATGGCGGGCGCGCTGTCCAACTCTGACCAATTTTGGCGCTCTTATCTTCTCGCATTCATCTATTGGTTGATGATCCCGGTGACCTGCGGCGGACTCCTGATGCTGCACCACCTGGTGGGCGGCCAGTGGGGCGTTGTCCTGCGGCGCCAACTGGAGGCGGGCACGCGCGCGCTTCCATTCAACCTGATCCTGGCGATTCCGATTGCGCTCAACCTGCCCAAACTGTATGAATGGGCGAATCACGAGCACACCGCGCACGACAAGATCCTGCAACAGAAGGCGTTCTGGCTGAATCCGGAGTTCTTCCTGATCCGGTTGGGGATCTACTTCCTGATCTGGCTCACGCTGCGCTACCTGCTCAACAACTGGTCCTACGACCAGGAGGCGGGCGGCGGCGAGACGGCCAAGGACAAGCTCCGCAACGTCAGTGGCCCGGGGCTGGTGCTCCACGTGCTGACGGTGTCGTTCGCATCGTTTGACCTGGGCATGTCGCTCGAACCCCACTGGATGTCGAGCATCTACGGGTTCCTCTACATCGTCGGCGGCGCGCTGACGACTATGGCGTTCAACATCCTTGTGCTGGCGCGGCTGTCGGAAGAAGAGCCGATGTCCCACCACGTCCGGCCAAACCACTTCGCGGACTTGGGCACTCTCATGTTCGCGTTTACGGTGCTGTGGGCCTACGCGAGCATGTCGCAATACCTGATCATCTGGTCGGGCAATCTGCCGGAGGAGACTCCGTTCTACGTAAAGCGGTTCCACGGACCGTGGCTCACGATGGCGACGTTCCTGATGGTGTTCCACTTCGCGCTTCCCTTTTTCCTGCTCCTGATGCGCTTCAATAAGAGGAAGAAGGCGATCATCACCAAGATCGCGTCGTTTATGATGTTCATGCGCCTGGTGGACCTGATGTGGTACATCGCGCCGGCCTTCCACGAAGTGGAGGAAGCGGGACACCACTGGCCTCACTGGATGGATTTCGCCGCACCGGTGGCGGTGGGTGGACTCTGGGTGGGCGTCTACGTTTGGCAGTTGGGCAAGCGGTCACTTGAGCCGGTCGAAGTTCACCGGCTGGCGGGAGGTCATCACTGATGAGCAGCGGTCACCATTCGAGCAACGGACCCGGCTACGAAACCACCGACGCCAATGTTCCGGCGATCATCAAGATGGGCGTTGGGATTCTGGTGCTGGTCGCATTCGCATTCGGGCTGATGGGGTTGTGCTATTTCGCGCTGGACAGCATCCGCAACCGGCTGGAGCCGAGCCAGGCAACGCAGATGCAACTGCAGAAGTACATTCCGGCGAACGTGCCGATGCTCCAGGTGGACCAGGCGCTCGATCTGCGGGTGCAGCGGGCCAAGGACCATGAAGTCATGCACGGCCCGGCCACCCAGGATCCAAAGACTGGAGCCGTCCGGATTCCGATCGACCGGGCGATCGATATTCTCGCCGAGCGCGGACTCCCGGAGATCAAGGGCCAGCCTGCGGCCGCGGCTCCCAAGCCGGCGGCAGCAAGGAAGCAGTAGTCCCATGCGCCGCGCACTGCTGACCGCTACGCTCGCAGTCACCGCCCTGTTCGCGCAGGGCCAAGGGACCCGTCCTCAAGGAGTGCTTGGGGAATCGAGTTTGGGCGCGACCAGCATTCCGGACCAGGTGAAGGACGCCGCCATCGAGCAGCGCTTGAACGATCCCGTGCCGTTGGATGCCGAGTTCACCGACGATACCGGTGCGCGGAAGCCTCTGCGGGAGTATATCTCGAAGGAGCGGCCTTCGATTCTCGTACCGGTCTATTACGAATGCCCGATGCTCTGCCACATGATCCTGAATGGCGTCTTGCGGGCCCTGCGTGCTGTGCCGCTCAACGTCGGCAAAGACTTCGACGTGGTGGCGTTCAGCTTCGACCCCTCCGAGGGTCCGCAGAGCGCGCGGGCGAAGAAGTTCGAGTACATCGAACGGTACAACCGCCCCGGGACCGAGCAGGGCTGGATCTTCCTCACGGGAGATGATGCCAATGTCCGCCGTCTCACGGAGGCGATCGGCTACCGGTACAAGAAGGACGAATCTTCGGGCCAGTGGATCCACGCCAGCGGCATCATGGTGGTGACGCCGGACGGCCGGTTGTCCAAGTATTTTTACGGCGTCGAGTTCTCGGCGCGCGACCTGAGGCTGGGGCTGGTGGAGGCCTCGGCGAACAAGATCGGATCGGTGGTGGACCAGGTTCTCCTCTATTGCTTCCACTACGATCCGGCGGTTGGCAAATATAGTTTAACGATTTTGAGAATCATGCGGGGCGCCGCCGCCGCAACGTTTCTCGGCATCCTAGCGTTCTGGTACATATCCTGGCGGCAGAACAAGAATCGCAATGTGGAAAGACTTCCCGCTATTCCCTGAGGCGGCGTCCACGTCGGCCCGCGACGTGGACCTGCTCTACTTCTTCATCGTCGCCATTAACGTCATCTTCACGATCGGCGTGTTCGCGGTTGCGGTGTACTTCGCAATCAAGTACCGCCGGAAGAACGAACACGAAATTCCGCCGCAGCCGGGCCACAGCACGCTGTTCGAGGTAGTCAGCTCGGCTGTCCCCACCGTGATCGTGATGATCATCTTCGGCTGGGGGACGTGGCTGTTCTACGTCAACTATATTCCGCCCAAGGGCGCCATGGACATCTTTGTCGTTGGCAAACAATGGATGTGGAAGCTCCAGCATCCCGAGGGTCACCGCGAGATCAACGAGTTGCACATCCCCGTGGGACAGACCGTGAAACTCACGATGACCACCGAAGACGTGCTGCACAGCTTCTACGTCCCGGCGTTCCGCACCAAGAAGGACGTGGTGCCGGGGCACTACACGACGCTCTGGTTCACGCCCAACAAGGTCGGCAAGTACCACCTGTTTTGCGCAGAGTACTGCGGAACGCAGCACTCGGGCATGATCGGATGGGTCCACGTGATGGAGCCCGCTGACTACGAGGCGTGGCTGCAGGGCACGGTGCGCGGTGAGACGATGTCCCAGGCCGGTGAGCGGCTGTTTGGCCGGCTTGGCTGCAACACCTGCCACAAGGCTGACAACTCGGGCCGCTGTCCGACTCTGGAGAACGTTTTCAACGAGCCGGTCCGGCTGGCGAACGGCCAGACGGTCACCGCGGATGAAGCCTACCTGCGCGAATCGATCCTGAAGCCAACGGCCAAGGTGGTGGCCGGATATCAGAATCAGGAAATGCCGTCCTTCCAGGGGCAGGTCTCCGAGGACAATGTCCTGCAACTGGTCGCCTACATCAAATCTCTGAAGAAGCAACCGGAGGTGAAGAAATGAGTGCGACGCTGACCACTCCCCCCGTTTCGACGCAGCCGCCGGCGGAACACCGGCCCACGTATCTCAACATCACCAAGACAATCGGATCGTGGCTGCTCACGCTGGATCACAAGCGGATTTGCCTGCTCTACCTGCTTTCGATCGCGTTGTTCTTCTCGATCGGCGGCTTCGCCGCGATGCTGGTCCGGCTGGAACTGCTCACTCCGGCGGGCGATTTCCTGACCGCGGATGGTTATAACAAGGCCTTCACCCTCCACGGGATCATGATGGTGTTCTTCTTCCTGATTCCGTCGATCCCGGCCACGATGGGCAACTTCCTGGTTCCGATCATGGTGGGCGCCAAGGACGTCGCGTTCCCGAGGTTGAACCTGATGAGTTGGTACGTGTTCATGTTCGGTTCCGTGCTGGCCATCACCTCGGTGCTGCTTGGCGGCGTGGACACGGGCTGGACGTTCTACACGCCCTATTCGAGCACGTATTCCAATTCCGCCGTCACGTTCGCGGCGCTCGGCGCGTTCGTCGCGGGATTCTCGTCGATCCTGACCGGGCTCAACTTCATGGTCACCATCCACAAGATGCGCGCCCCGGGACTCACCTGGTTCCGGCTGCCGCTGTTCATGTGGGCCATCTACTCGACCTCGGTGATCCAGATCCTGGGAACACCGGTGGTGGCGATCACGCTCGTCATGGTGGCGCTTGAGCGCACTCTCCAGTTCGGATTCTTTGATCCGAAGCTCGGTGGCGACCCCATCCTGTTCCAGCACCTGTTCTGGTTTTACTCGCATCCGGCGGTCTACATCATGATCCTGCCGGCGCTCGGCGTGATCTCCGAAGTCATCTCCGCCATGAGCCGCCGCAAGGTATACGGATACACGTTCGTCGCGATGTCTTCGGTGGCGATCGCAATCATCAGCTTCATCGTGTGGGGCCACCACATGTTCACCTCTGGCCAGTCGGTGTACGCCGGGATGGTCTTCTCGTTCCTGACGTTCCTGGTGGCGATTCCGTCGGCGATCAAGGTGTTTAACTGGCTGGGCACGATGTACCAGGGATCGATCAGCTTTGCGACGCCGATGATCTATGCCCTCGGGTTCCTCGGACTGTTCGCGGTGGGTGGGCTGACCGGCCTGTTTCTCGCGGCGATGGGAACCGACCTGCACATGCACGATACCTATTTCGTCGTCGCGCACTTCCACTACATCATGGTGGGCGGCGCGGTGATGGGGTTCTACGCGGGGCTCCACTATTGGTGGCCGAAGATCACTGGACGGGCCTATCCCGAGTTCCTGGGGCAGGTGGCGGGCACGCTGATGTTCTTCGGGTTCAACTTCACCTTCTTCCCGCAGTTCCTGGTGGGCTACCTCGGCATGCCCCGCCGCTACCATGCCTACCCGGCGGAGATGCAGGTGTTCAACATCCTGTCGTCGGTGGGCGCCTCGATCCTGGCGATCGCCTATATTCTGCCCGCGATCTACTTGGCCTGGTCGTTCTTCTACGGCAAGCGAGTCGGGGATAACCCCTGGGAAGCCAAGGGGCTGGAGTGGGAGATCCCCTCGCCGCCCCCGACCGAGAACTTCCTCAAGCCTGTGGTGGTGACTGAGGAACCCTACACCTATACGAAGGAGGCTCACTAGTTTGTCCGCGCAATCGCACACGGCCGAATCCAGGGGCCTGGCACATCATTTCGAGGATTTCAACCAACAGCTTGACGCCAGCACGTTTGGCATGTGGCTGTTCCTGATCACGGAAATCCTGTTCTTCGGCGGACTGTTCGCCGGATACGCGCTCTACCGGTCGCACATGCCCGAGGGGTTTCAGACGGCCTCGAGCCACCTGAACATTTTCCTCGGGGGCTTCAACACGGTGGTGCTGATCGCCAGTTCGCTCACGATGGCAATGGCGGTCCGCTCCTGCCAGTTGGGTGACAATCCGAAGACGCGCAACTTCCTGATCGCGACTCTGTTCCTGGGACTGGTGTTCCTGGGGGTCAAAGTGATCGAGTACGGCGAAAAGATCGAGCATCACCTGGTGCCGGGTCCGAACTTTGACACCAGCATCCCCTTCGCCCAGGGCCAGCAGATGTTCTACAACTTCTACTTTGCGATGACAGGAATGCACGCGCTGCACATGATCATCGGCAGCGGACTGCTGATCTACTTCATTGTCCGGGCGCACCAGGGCCGGTACCACTCCAACTACTTCGGCCCGGTGGAAATCATGGGCCTGTACTGGCACTTCGTCGACATCGTGTGGATCTTCCTGTTCCCGCTGCTGTACCTGTTGGGACTCCACCTGGGAGGGCACTAAACCATGGCGCAACAACACGGAAACGGACATTCGGTCCAGCACCACGTAGCGCCGGTGATCCACTATGTCGGCGTTTGGCTGCTGCTCATGTTGCTGACCGGTCTCACGGTGGCGGTGGCCACGGTCGACTTTGGCGGCTCGCTAAACACGGTGGTCGCCCTCGCGGTGGCCGGTGTCAAGGCGACGGCGGTCATCTGGATCTTCATGGAAGTCCGGCACGCCCAGCCGCTCACGAAGCTCTCGGTGATCACCGGGATCTTCTTCCTGGTGATCCTGCTGGTGTTCACCTTCGGCGACTATTTTGGACGCTCAACCACATTCACCCCATTGGAGGAAGGCTGGCGAAGCGACGGTCCGCATTCGGTGGGCACGGTCCCGGAGCTGGAGCCCAAGCCGGCGCACGCGCCCGCAAAAGGCCCGGCCAAGCATTAACCTGGAGTCAGTGGGTTCCAGCCCGTTTCAGATCGTTCAACCCAAGAAGGTCACCGATCCCGTTTGCGGGATGAGCGTCGACCCGGCCCACGCAGCCGGGTCGTTTGCTTTTGAGGGCGTCACCTATTATTTCTGCGCGGTATCGTGCCTGGACCAGTTCCGCGCGGATCCCAACCGGTACCTGCATCCGGCCGCCGAGCCGGAGCCGATGCAGGGCGGCCAGTACACTTGCCCGATGCACCCGGAAGTTCTCAACGATGGCTTCGGGACCTGTCCACATTGCGGGATGGCGCTCGAACCGGTTGAAGTCTCACTCGGCCAGACGGCGAACCCCGAGCTGGCGGACATGTCGCGCCGTTTTTGGATTGCGCTGGTGTTCGCCGTGCCGGTGTTCGTTCTGGGGATGGCGGAGGCCTTCCCGTGGGTCCAATGCCTGCTGTCGGCCCCGGCGGTGTTCTGGGCGGGCTGGCCGGTGTTTGAGCGGGCGGCTGCCTCGATCCGCCGCCTGACCCCCAACATGTTCACGTTGATCGCGGTAGGGACGGCGGCGGCGTGGGGGTACAGTGCGTGGATCCTGGTCTCCAACGGACATCCGCATGTGTATTTCGAGGCGGCGGCCGTGATCGTCACGCTGGTCCTGCTGGGGCAGGTGCTGGAACTGCGGGCGCGGGAGCGGACTACGGAGGCGATTCGCGGGCTGCTCGAACTGGCGCCCAAAACCGCGCGGACAGCCACGGGCGAGGAGATCGCGATCGACCGGATTCGCCCGGGCGAGCTTCTTCTGGTCCGGCCCGGGGAGCGGATTCCAGCGGATGGCACAGTGACCGAGGGGTCGAGCGCAGTGGACGAATCCGCGGTGACGGGCGAAGCGGAGCCAGCGGAAAAACAGGCCGGCGCGCCGGTTACGGCAGGGACGCTCAATGGCGCGGGTTCGTTCGTGATGCGCGCTGCCCGTGTGGGCCGTGATACTCTCCTCGCCCGGATGGTCCAGTTGACCGCGCAAGCGCAGCGTACCCGTGCGCCGGTCCAACGGCTGGCTGACCGCGTGGCAGCGGTCTTCGTGCCGGCCGTACTGGTGGTGGCGGTGGTCACCTTCGCCGTATGGTACGCGTTTGGAGGCATCGCGCCGGCACTGGTGAATTCGGTCGCGGTGTTGATCATCGCCTGTCCGTGCGCGGTGGGGCTCGCGACCCCGATGTCGATTCTGGTGGGTACCGGACGTGCGGCCCGGGCGGGAATCCTGGTGCGGTCGGCCGAGGCGCTGGAACGGCTCGCGGGTGCAACAACACTGGTGGTCGACAAGACGGGTACGGTGACCGAAGGACGCCCCCGTGTCACCCTTTATCAAGGGGACGGCGACGGCCTGCGGATCGCCGCGACGCTCGAACAGGCGAGCGAGCATCCCTTGGCGGCGGCAGTGCTTGCCTACGCGCGGGAACAGGGCGCGGTCCCCGGGCGGCTGGCCAACTTCCAATACCTCCCGGGACTCGGCGTCACCGGAAACGCGGATGGCACGCCCGCGGCTCTTGGCAGCGGCAGATTCATGAACCAGATGGGACTCGGCTGTGAGCCGGGCCGTTCGCTCTACGTTGCGGCGGCAGGGCGGGTGGTCGCGGCGATCGATGTCGAGGATCCGGTGAAAGAGTCGGCGGCACCGGCAATTGAGGCGTTGCGTCAGGAGGGCATGCACGTGGTGATGCTGACAGGCGACCGCGCCGGCATTGCAGAAGCGGTGGCGGCGCGCGTGGGAATCAGCGAGGTCCATGCGGATGTGCTGCCCGCCGCCAAGCACAAGTTCATCGCGGACCGGATGCGGCAGGGGGGGATCATCGCCATGGCTGGAGACGGCGTGAACGACGCGCCGGCGCTTGCCCAGGCAGACGTCGGGATCGCCATGGGCAACGGGACCGGCATCGCCATGGAAGCAGCCGGGATCACCCTCGTCAAAGGTGACCTGCGGGGGATCGTCCGGGCACGCAAGCTCAGCCGGGCGGTGCTGTCCAACATCCGGCAGAACCTGTTCTTTGCGTTCTTCTACAACCTGCTGGGCGTGCCGGTTGCCGCAGGACTTCTGTACCCGTTCACCGGACTTCTACTCAACCCGATGATTGCCGCGGCGGCGATGACGCTGTCGTCGGTCTCCGTCATCACGAACGCACTGCGGCTTCGGGACCTGGAACTGTGAGGGATCGAGCTGTCCACAGCGCCAGGGTACGGGCGAGCACCTGCGGCTGGACCGGTTTACTGAGGTAGTCGTCCATTCCGGCATCGAGGCAGCGTTCCCGGTCGCCCTGGAAGGCGTGGGCGGTGAGCGCGATCACCGGGACGCGCGGGCGGCAGTTGGCGGTCTCCCACTCGCGGATCATCGCCGTCGCCTGGTAGCCATCCACGCCGGGCATTTGGCAATCCATCAGGATCGCGCGGTAGCGGCCGGACTTGGCGGCGTCAAACGCCTCCTGTCCGTCCACGACGGTGTCGACTTCGTATCCGGCGCGGCGCAATAGGTGATCGACGACCTTTCGATTCACGGCGTTATCTTCAGCCAGCAGGATGCGTCCCGCCGCCACAGGATCTTGGGCGATGGCAAGGGCTGACCCGGGAGCTGGCCCGCTGGCGGCCGGCATCGGAACCCGGAACCAGAACGTAGATCCCTTGCCGGGCTCGCTGTGCGCGCCGATTGCGCCGCCGATCGTCTCGACGACCCTCTTGCAGATCGCGAGCCCGAGCCCAGAGCCTCCAAACCTGCGAGCGGTGCTCGAATCGGCTTGGGTGAACGCGCTGAAGAGCTGGGGCATCGCCGCAGGGTCGACGCCGATCCCCGTGTCCTTGACTGTCACATAGATCATTCCCGCAGGATCCAGCCCGACATGGAGTGTCACACCCCCGGAAGGTGTGAACTTCACGGCGTTAGACAATAGGTTCAAAATGAGCTGGCGGAACCGGGCGGCGTCGCCTGTCACCCAGCGCGGCACAGTCGGATCGACAGCGGAGGTCAGGCCGATCCCTTTTTGGCGGGCACGCAGGCTCAGTGTGGAGGAAGCGGCCCGGACGGCCTCGTGCAAGTCGAAGGGGGCGTGTTCCACCACCAGTTTGCCAGCTTCGATCTTGGAGAAGTCCAGAATATCGTTGATTACAGCGAGCAGGGCCTCCGAGCAGTCGGCCAAGTCCCGCACCGTTTCCTGGTGATCCGCCGGAATTGGGGAGTCGGTGAGCATCGCTGTCAGGCCTACGATGCCGTTGAGAGGAGTGCGGAGCTCGTGGCTCATGTTCGCGAGAAACTCGCTCTTGGCCGCATTCGCGCGTTCCGCCGCCCGGCGTGCCTCCTGAGTCTTGCGATAGAGCAGCACCATGGCGGCAAGGACCAGGCAAAGAGCCGCGGCGAACCAGCGCAATTGCTTCGACCGGTTCTGTGCCTCGATCAGGTCATAGATGATGGCAGTGTCCGCCGACGAGGAGAGATTCCAGCGGGCAAAGATCCGGCCTAGCACGCCAGCCCGTGCCATGGCGACGACTTCTTCGCGGATCGCGTCGGCGGCGAGCGCCGCCTCCCGGGAAGATGCTGCCACTCCGGAAGGAAAGTCGGCGCCGTTCACCACGGCCATCCGCAAAGCAACCCCCTCGCAGGCCTTGGGCCTCGCCAAAAGTGCAGGCTCGACGACGCGCGTCTCGAGGAAACCGGCGTCGATTGTCCCATTGCAGACTTCCTCGACCACCTGGTCCCGCGTCTCTAGGACCACGCGGTTTGCACCACGAAACGTCTCTTTCGCCAGCGCGATAGTCCGCGGTGCATCCACGTGGCCGACAATCTTCCCACGCGTATCGCCAGGCTCGGCGATCCGCCGCTGCTCCAGCGAGAGGAGCCCGTAATAGGTGTGCAGCCAACGGCCACTGATATGGAACCGCTTCCGGCGGTCGTCACTGATGGCCATCATCGGCCACAAGTCGACGGTGCGGTCGAGAATCGCTGTGTCGGGCGGGCCGTTGTATTCAATCCATCGAAGCTTCATCCCCCGACGGGTTGCAGCCTCCTGGATGATGTCGTACGTCAGACCCTCGGGCTTGCCGTCGGCCATCTTGTGAAGGTACGGTGGTGCGCTGTTGAAACCAATTGTGTAGGCGCGGTCCAAACGCACAGTATTCCGCTGCATGAGGAGCGTGGCAACCGCCCCCGTTACGAGCAGGGCGACAGCGGCGAGAGACGCGTGCTTCAGCCAGGAAGGCATCGCTATCTAACGATCGGAGTTCCCTCGCGAGAACATCAGGAATAGTACTACCAAAACCATTCCTTACTCCGGAAGAGGCTCCCCCCGGGTCTCCGGAGCGAACGGGAGCGCCGCCAGTCCGACCAGAAATACCAGGCACATCGTCACTCCGGCATAACGCATCGGCTCCGGATATCCCGCGTAAACCCGGCTGGTTAGCAAGCCCAGCGACAGCGGGCCCAGCGCCGCGACCAAACGTCCGACGTTGTAGCAAAATGAGGTTCCGGTGCTGCGGAGCCGCGTTGGGAAGAGCTCGGGGAAGTAGATCGCATAGCCGCCGAATAGTGCGATTTGACAGAACCCCATAATGGGGATCATCCAGAAGATCCCAGCGAAGTCGTCGAGGAACCAAAAGGTGAACGCCGTAGAAATCATTGCCGCTACAAACGTCAGCGCAAAAGCGGGCTTGCGGCCCATCCGGGCGGTCAGGTAGGTAAACGCATACACCCCAAAGAATGCGCCCAGGTTCTGGACAAGCGAGGTGATGCCGGTCCACATCGTCTTCTTGCCCGCGATCACGCTCTCGGGCAGCCCCTGGGCGCGGAACGACTTGTCGAGCACGGAGCTGATCAGATCGAAGCTGAAGAATCCGATGCCCCAGAGTCCCACGACTCCGGCAAATGCCAGCAGCATTCCCGTTAAGGCATTGTGCCGCCAGCGGGGGGTGGAGAACAGCTCTCCCATGGATCCCAACTGCTTGGACTCCTTGGCCTTCCTCCACTGTTCGGGCTCCTTGAGCTTGCGGAACACCACCAGCGCAAGCAGTGCGGGCAGGGCACCCACCACGAACATCATGCGCCAGGCGCTGCCGATCGCACCGCTCTGTTCGAGCGATCCGAGTCCGATTCCGATGAGCGCCGCCAGCATGTTTCCGATCGCCGAGCAGGCCTGCACTGTGCCCAAGGCATAGGGCCGCGCGCGTGCCGGGACTGTCTCTGCCACCAGAGCCACACCCACGGCGAACTGGCCGCCGACGCCCAGTCCGGTAAGGAAGCGGTACACGGAAAAGTCCCACACGCTGGTGGACAGCACGCTCAGCCCGGTGAACAACGAATAGGACAAGATGGTGAGGATCATCGTCCGCGCACGGCCGATCCTGTCGCCGAGAATCCCGAAGATCACGCCGCCGATTGCCCACCCGATCATGAAGATCATCGTCGAGTAGCCGGCGTATTCGGCGATCTTACCGGCCATCGCCGGATCCCCGGGCCGGGCGCCGAGCAACTCGGTGATCGCGGGGCGGCGGGCGAGGTTGAACAACTGCTGGTCCATGGTATCGAACAGCCAGCCGAGGCTGGCGACCGTCAGCACCAGCCAATGGTAACGGTCGAGATCTTTGTACCAGCGGTAGCCCGGATCTGCCTTTGGGGTTGGGTTGGTCCCGTGCATGTGTTAGATTCGCCCTGCTTTCATCTCGCGCGCGAGGTAATCCGACGACCGCCACGCAAGCGCGAGGATCGTCAGGGTCGGGTTCTTCTCGGTCGCCGACGGGAACGAGGATCCGTCGACGACGAACAGATTCTTCACCTCGTGCATCTGCTGGAACGCGTTCAACGCGCTCCGCTTTGGATCATCGCCCATGCGGCACGTTCCATGTTCGTGGATCGCGGATCCGTTGACATCGAGCTGGCCGCGCGTGTAGGGGAGCGCTTCGGCTTTGGCCTGATGAAGGATGCGCTCGACCGTCGAGTACATCTCGTCCACCATCTTGCGCTCGTTGTCGCCCGTCTTATACTCGATCCGGGCGATGGGCATGCCGTAGCGGTCCTTGGGTGTGCCCTCGACCGTGACCCGGTTCTCGCGCCGCGGCAGGACCTCGCCGTAAGGATGAAGCGCCACCAGCGCCGGGTAACGGCGCTTCACCTCCCGCTTGAAGCCCGCCCCGAATCCATCGAGCGCCTTGGCGAAGTTCGCATTGGGGACCGCTCCGCAGCCCCAGAACTGCATTCCGAATCCGCGCAGATAGTCGCGCTTCTGTCCATCGCGATGGTTGAACCGCGGCATGTAGATGTGCTCGCCCGAGATCCCGTCATCGTTGTGAACCGGGCCTCCCAGAAGCTCGGGCATGAACGCATAGACATGGAACCGGACCTGTTCGCACAGGTAGCTTCCGATCACGCCGTTCGAGTTGCCGATGCCATTCGGGTATTGACCGGACTTCGAGTTGAGCAGCAGCCGGGTCGAATCGATGCACGACGCGGCGGCCACCACCACGCGCGCGCGGATGGTGCGCTCAGCCCCGCTGTAGCGGTCAAAGTAGCGGACACCGTTCGCCTTGCCGCCGGGGCCATTGAGGATCTGCGCGGCGACCGCGTTGTCGATGATCTTCAGCCGTCCGGTCTTCACTGCGGGTTCGAGGAGATAATCGCTTGAATTGAAGAACGCCGAAATGTCGCAGCCGCGGCCACAAGCGCCGCAGTAGTGGCAGGCGGCGCGTCCGTTGTGTGGCCGTGTCAGGACCGCGCGCCGGCCGGACACGATGTTGATCCCGGCGGCACCGGCGGCTCTCCGCAGAAGAGCCTCGCCGCAACGGGGAGCGGGCGGAGGCAAGTGGTAGCGGCTGCCGGGGAGCACGTCCTGGTCGTCGCTGCCGCCGCACACGCCGATGAGCTGGTCCACCTGATCGTAGTAGGGCGCGATATCTTTGTAGCGGATGGGCCAGGGGATCTCCCAGCCGTCCTTAGCCGGACCCTCGAAGTCGACGTCGCCGTAGCGTAGCGACACGCGTCCCCAGATGTTGGTCTTGCCGCCGCGTCCCCACACGCGCCAGACGTCGAAGAACTGGCCCTTGGTCCAGGTGTAGGGCTGCTCTTTGAGGTCGAGCACGAACTGTGGCGGCTTCTGGCCGCGCAACAGGCGCTCCTGCCATTCCCAGGGCTTGACGTGGGTCCAAAAGCTGGCGCGGTTGAACTTGGCGCCCGCGTCGAGGATGGTGACGTTGACGCCCTGGCGGGTGAGGTTCCAGGCCACCATGCCGCCCGCGGCGCCGGACCCGATGATTACCACGTCATGGACTTCAGGGGAGGGAATTACCTGCATGCGTCAGCCTTGGTGCTCCGGATGCGTGCAGCCCTTGAACTCGTGCATGGGTGTGTAGCCCTGCCAGCCAAGGTCCTGCGCAAGCCCCTCGCGGGTGGCGTAGTAGCCGTCGATCGTCATGTCCTTGAGAGACTTGAAAAACGGATCCTTTTTCGCGCTCATCGTTTGGAGCAGTGCAATTGCGCGTGAGTCATCGAGCCGCTCGAACTTCTTCAGGCCAGACCGGAAAGCCTTCACCTGGCGCGGAGTCCGCGACTTGAGCGCGCGGTGGACATGGTGCTGGACCCCGGCGTCGGAAGCTCCGGGCGTGTCCGTGCGCGGAATGATGTAGTCGCACAACCTGGCCACAAGCTTCAAATCATCCGCCGCGAGCAACTGCGGATCCGCCTGCTGCTGGCCCAGCACCGGCAAGGCGGCGGCGCCGAGCAATTCTCGTCGGGAAGGCATACCATGCTATCTTAGCGTCCGAGATGCGTAGCGCACTGATCCTGGTGGCGGCGGTGGCGGTGGCCGCGCCCGACTTCGACCGCGAGGTCAGGCCACTGATCGAGAAGCGTTGCGTGGCCTGCCACGGTCCGAAGAATGCGATGCACGGTCTGCGGCTGGATACCGTGGAGGGGGCGTTGCGTGGCGGCGAGTCCGGGGTGCCGGCGATCATACCGGGAAAATCCGCGGAGAGCCTGCTGATCCGCTACGTTGCGGGACAGGACAAGGAGATCGTGATGCCGCCGGCGGGTCCACGGCTGACAACGGCGGAGGTGGATCTGCTTCGCGCCTGGATCGATGGGGAGCGCGCCCGTCCCAAGGTGGAAGTGCGGAAGGGTGCGGATCACTGGTCGTTCCAGCCGGTCCGGAAGCCGGAGCCGCCCCCAGTGCGGAGGTCCGGCTGGGTGCGGAATCCGATCGATGCGTTCGTGCTGGCCAAGCTCGAAGCGCGTGGCTGGGAGCCGTCACCGGCGGGAACGCCAGGGCAGTTGCTCCGGCGGGCGCACCTCGATCTCACCGGACTGCCGCCGTCACTCGCCGAGCAGGATGCATTTGCGCGGGATCCAGATCTGGGGCGGCTGGTGGCGGATCTGTTGGGCCGCGCATCGTACGGCGAGCGGTGGGGGCGTCACTGGCTGGATCTGGTCCGCTACGCCGAGTCCAATGGATATGAGCGCGATGGGCACAAGCCGGAGGCGCACAAGTACCGCGACTATGTGATCCGCGTGTTCAACCAGGACAAGCCGTTCGACCGGTTCATCGCCGAGCAGCTTGCGGGTGACGAACTGGATGAAGTGACGGCGGAAACTCTCATCGCGACCGGGTACTATCGCCTGGGTCCGTGGGATGACGAGCCTGCGGATCCGGCGGAGGACCGCTTCGATCAACTGGACGACCTGGTGAGCACGACGTCGCAGGTGTTCCTTGGGCTCACGCTTGGTTGCGCGCGATGCCACAACCACAAGTTCGATCCTTTGACGGCGCAGGATTACTACAGCATGGTCGCGGTCTTTAACGGACTGGAGCGGCCGCGGCGCGGCCGGACGGAGTTGACGCTGCCGGTGGGGAACACCAGCGAGATCGCACGGGAGCGTGAGCGGGACCGCTTGCTGCAAACCCATGCCGCGGTGGCAGCGGTGCAGGCGGCTGGAGTTGGCAGTCCGGGGGCGGAGGTGCTGGCGGAAATCGCGGCGATCAAGTCGCGCCAGCCGGATCTACCGCGCGGCTACTTCCTGCACGAGCCGCATGGGAAGACGCCGGTGACGAATCTGCTGGTGCGGGGGAAGGCGTCGCGCCCGGGTCCGGAGGTTCCGCCGGCGGTGCCCGCGGTGCTGGTCCGCGAGCAGCCTGTGTTTCCCACCGAGGGGACCCGGACGAGCATGAGGCGGCTCGCGCTGGCGCGATGGTTGGCGTCGCGGGACAATCCGCTGACGGCGCGGGTGATCGTGAACCGCGTGTGGCAGTTCCATTTCGGCGAGGGACTGGTGCGGACTCCGTCCGATTTCGGGACGCTTGGACAACCGCCCACCCATCCGGAATTGCTCGATTGGCTGGCGTCCTGGTTTGTTGAGAATGGATGGTCGTTTAAGAAGCTCCATCAGTTGATCCTCGAGAGCAACACCTGGCGCATGTCCAAGCAGTCGCGCGAGCCGCAAGCCACCGAGGATCCGGAGAACCGGCTGTTGTGGAGATTCCCGTACCGGAGGCTTGAAGCCGAGGCGATCCGCGATTCCATGCTGGTGGTGAGCGGCCGTCTGAATCCGCGGATGTACGGACCGAGCATGTTTCCGGAAGTGCCGGAAGCGGCCCTCGAAGGGTCGAGCGATCCGGACAAGATCTGGAAGATGTCGGACGAGGCGGAGCGCAGCCGCCGCACGGTGTACGCGTTCCTCAAGCGATCGCTCATCGTTCCGATGCTTGAAGTGCTGGATTTGTGCGACACCGCACGGACATCGGCCCAGCGGCTGACCACCAGCGTCGCACCGCAAGCGCTTACGCTGTTCAACGGCGATTTCGTCAACGCGCAGGCACGGTACTTTGCCGCGCGTTTGCGGCGTGAGGCGGGCGATGATCCGGCGCGGCAGGTGGAGCTTGCCTACCGGCTGGCGGTCGCGCGTCCGCCAACGCAGGCCGAGCGTGCGCGCATGATCCGTTTTCTTGGCCAGCAATCCCTGGAGCAAATGACCCGTGTCATCCTCAACCTCAATGAGTTCGTTTACCCGGACTAGGCGCTTCTTTGTCCAACACGCGGGCGGATTCGCCACGCTTCCGCTGGTGGACCTGCTGGTCCGTGACGGCTTCTTCGCGGCTCAAGCCGCGGACGGGAAGCCGCGCAGTCTGCTGGCGGCCAAGCCCGCGCATTTTCCGGTCAAGGCCAAGCACTGCGTCTTTCTGTTCATGAACGGCGCACCGAGCCAAGTGGACACATTCGATCCCAAGCCCGAGCTCGACCGCCGCGACGGGCAGCCCTACAAGGGTCCGCTGGCGGTGGGGTCGAACGGCCGTCCAATCGGGTACTTGATGAAGAGTCCGTTTCCGTTCCGCAAGCATGGCCAGAGCGGACTGGAGATTTCGAGCCTCTTTCCGAATGTTGCGCGCCACGCGGACGGCTTGTGCGTGATCCGGTCAATGTACACCGATACGGCGGCCCACGCCTCCGGATGTCTGCAGATGAACACGGGGCACATCCTGATCGGCAAGCCGAGCCTGGGAGCCTGGCTGGGATACGGCCTCGGGACAGCCAACGAGAATCTACCCGCCTACGTTGTGATGACCGATCCGCGCGGAGGTCCGATCAGCGGGGCGTCGAACTGGACTGCCGGATACATGCCAGCGGCCTACCAGGGTACGCTGTTCCGCGCCACGGGCGCTCCGCTCCTCGACTTGGCGGCGCCCGCCGGCGTGACGCCGCAGACGCAACGCGCGTCGCTCGATCTGCTGCGGGACCTGAACGAGGAGCACCGAGAGTTCCGGCCGAGGGAATCGGAATTGGCCGCACGAATCCATTCCTATGAGCTCGCCTACCAGATGCAGACCGCGGCGGCTGAAGCGGTGGATCTTGACCGTGAGCCGGCGGGCATCCGGCGGGCATACGGACTCGAGCAGAAACTCACCGCCGACTTCGGGCGCAAGTGCCTGATCACGCGGAGGCTGCTCGAGCGCGGCGTGCGCTTCGTTCAGCTCTACTCAGGCGGCGGACACATCGAGGATACCTGGGACGGCCACAACAACTGCATCTCGAATCACACCTTGCATGCCGGGGAGACCGACCAGCCGATCGGCGCGCTCATGGATGATCTGAAGCGCACCGGGCTGTGGGACGAGACTCTGATCGTATGGGGCGGTGAGTTCGGGCGCACGCCCACGAGCGAAGGCGTGGGAAAGCCCGGCCGGGACCACGACTGGCACGGATTCAGCATGTGGCTCGCGGGAGCAGGCGTGAAGGGCGGGCAGGCAATCGGCGCCACCGACGATCTCGGATTCGCCGCGGTGGAGGAGAAATGCCATGTCGCCGACTTGCATGCGACCATCCTGCACCTGATGGGAATGGATCACACCAAGTTGACGTACTTCTATCAGGGGATGAATCAGCGGCTGACCGGCGTGCGGGGGAACGTCGTGCGCAAAGCTATCGCTTGACGGCCGTGATTTCGAAGTTGCTCGACAGGAGGTTGATTCCGGGAATGGCGGTCAGCAGTCCGTCAACCGCGCGGGCAAACGCATAGCCGGACCTCCAGGACGGGAACAGTCCGGCGACCGGCGTCGACGCGAAGTCGTACCAGGACGTATGGCCGTCGAATCCCCCGTTCATGAACAACGCCGCGGTCTCCTTGGCATCCATCGGCTGCTCGCCAGGACTTTGATAACGGGCCATCAACGAGGGGACCAGCTTTTCACCCAGCCAGCCCGACAGCCGGCGGCGGTTGGGATCGAGGCTGTAGAAGCGCCCGTCCGGTTTGAGACATGAGCGGACAATCGCTGGCATGCGATGAAGCTCGGTCAAAGAGAGATGGTGAAGGAAGAACACCGCGATGATCGCGTCGAACTGGCCAAGCGGCGCTGCGGCGCCCGGCAGTGAGCCGTGCACCGAGCGGAAATTGGTGACGCCCCGCCCGGCAGCGTCGCGATTTGCTTGCGCGGAGGCGGCGGGCGAATGATCGATGCCGACAACTTCTCCCGCGTGGCTAGCGAGCAGGATCTCCGTGTCGCCGATGCCGGATCCAAGACTCAGCAGCCGGTGGCTTCGGTTGACTGCCAACCGCTCAACGATCCGGCCAACGAGATGCTCGCGAAACGCGCGGACCGCTGGCTTTGCAAAGTGCCGCTGGGCGAATCCCGAGTACAACCGGTCGTGATAGATACGGTCGAGATCGGCGGGAGTCCCGGCGTCAGGCCGGTTTTCGCCTGCGAGGTCCACTCCTGCCATTGTACGAACTTGGGGGTCTGCGGCCTTGGGCCCGTTTGAGAAGCGTGTTGACGGCCCGGATGAGGTGTGGCACCTCATTGGCGCTCTTCTGAATTACCGCGTCCGCGCCCGTGTTTTGTTCGTTGAGCCCGAGAGTTTCGGCGAAGCCACTGAGCAAGATGATGGGCTTGATGTACTGCTGGCCACGCAACGCTTTGATGAGTTCGACACCGGTCATGCCGTCCATTTTGTAGTCGGTAATGACGAGCGCGATGTCGCTCCCAGCCGCGCTGGCAAGGGCTTCAGACGGGGTTGGGACTGTCAGAACACGATAGCCAAGCTCTTCGAAAACATCCCGGCGGGCACCCAACCCCATCTGGTTGTCGTCCACCATCAATAGGAGGGGAACTCGAGTCTCAGCCGGGGTGATTTTCATCGCGAAGAGTGAAAATAACAGAGCCGAAACACGTTTCGCAAGGCACCTCTATCGGATTGTATACACGGCACATCGAGTGCTTGACAAAACGCGGGGATTTGAGCGGTTTCTGAGGGCAGTACCGATAGCCCGTCACCACTCTGAATACGGGGTTCCCTCGAGGCTGGTCTTGTCGGATCCACTACGGACGTCGAAGATTCCGGTCTCAGTCTGGTTGACACTGGTGAGCGCGTCTTCCATGATCACCTTCCACTGATTGTTGCCAGCGATCGGATCCTCCGGGATCTGGCGGAGGTAGCCTTCGCTCACGAGATCCTGGAGCGTCTGGGGCGCTTTCTGCTTGTCGTAGGTGAATTCGTCGATGACGGTGCGGAGCGTGAACAGGTTGTTCTTGAGCACGCTCTCTTTGGTGCGCAAGATGGACTTCTGGTACATGGGAACGGCCATCGAGACCAGAATCGAAATGATCGTCAAGACAATGATGATCTCGACGAGTGTATAGCCGCGTCTGTTGTTTCTCGTCCGCATACGTTTACCACTCCGCGTAGGGAGTACCATCCGGTGCCTTCTCGTAGGTCTTGCTGTACACAGAGAAAACGTTCGATCCTCCCCATGAGGTGGACGTGGGATCGTCCTTCACGCTGCGCATTCCCCACTCGCGCTTGCCGGTGAAGGGATCGCGAGGGATGCGGCGCAGGAACTTGATCTTTTTGTCCTGTGCGCCCGCTGCCTTGACGCCCTCCACGAGCATTTCGAGAGATTCGGGATAGCATTCGCTGTCGAGCTTCTTGCTCTCGGCGCCGAGAGCTCCGTAGTCACATGCGTCCTTGTACTTGTCGATCGCAGTGTGGATTTCCCGCAGCGCAAGACGCAGGTCGCGCTCTTTCTCCCGGCGGACCCGGAACCGGGTCAACGGGACGGCCATGCCGGTGAGCAGCAGCAGGATCGTAAACGCCACAATCAGCTCAACCAAGGTCAGTCCCCGCCGGTTGCGGCTGTTGCGCTGCATCGCCTACTCCACCGTGACGTTCAGCGCCGGCGGATTCACCGCAACAGGCTGCTGTTGGGAAGTCTTGAAATCCGCGTCGATGATACGGACCGCGGTGGCTCCCTTGCCGACTGCCTGGAAGACGAGCGTGACCAGTGAGCCGGACCCGTTCACCGGGGCCGCTCCGGCCTTGCGGCTCAGTGTGATACTCGCTTCTCCGGACTGTGGCGTGATCGCCTTGTCGAATACGTTCTGATCACCGTTGCCAGCAAAGAGCGTCCCCTTATGGACATCGTTCAGCCGGAGCACCTTCGGGTCCCATTTGACGCGCATGGGCGCTCCCGCGAGGTCGGCTCCATTGTCGAGCTGGACAATCACTTGAACGGCCGAACTCAGCTTGGTGCTGACACTTCCGCCCGGGAGGAACGAGAGCTGGACTGGTGGCCCCGCTGCCCGGCCCGGCTGTGCTCCCCCAAGCGCGCCCGGGAACGGGCCGATCCCCGGTATGAACGGCATGCCGGGAGCATTGGCGCGTTCAGGTGGCGGAACCGGGTTTGGCGCCGCAGCCTGGTTCCCAGGAGGTGTCGAAGGCGCGGGAGCCGGAGCGGCGGGACTTGGCGGAGGCGCGGGTGTTGGAGCCGGTGCGGGTGCGGCGGGCTTCGCCGCTGGCTGGGGCTCGGTCTCCGCCTTCGGCTGGTAGTTCAGCTTGATGACGGTGTCGTTGCCCGCTGCGACGCCCCGGAGGTTGAGATCGGCCACGTCTGGCGTCCGGATGATGTGCGGAACAAGGGCAATCAGAAGCTCACTGGTCGATTTTTCGACGCTCTCGCCGCCGAAGATCCGGCGCAGGATCGGTACGTTGCCTGGGCCTGGAGTACCTGAGAAAGACTTGGTGTCCTGATTCTGCATCAGGCCGCCCAGGAGGCTCACCTCGCCTTGGCGCAGCCGCACGAAATGCGTGAACTTGCGCTGCCCGATCACCGGCTGCGACAGTCCGCCGACGTCGATGCGGTCGCGCACGTTTGAGATGTCGATCTCGACCTGCATGCTCACCTCGTCGGCGCCGTGAATCGTGGGTGTGATGTCGACATTCACTCCGACATCGGCGAACTGGAACTGCGTGCTCACCAGTGGTGAGACGCCGATCGCGCCGACGCCGGGCTGGAAGCTGCCTGTGGCGTACGGGAAACGGTCACCGATCTTCAGCGTCGACTTGACGCCGTGCGTGGCGCGGATCTGGGGAGACTGATGGACGCGCGTGCCACGGTCCGTCATGAGCGCCTGGAGCAGGAAGCCGGGGATCGAGACCGCGAAGTCCTGGTGGCGGATGTCGGGCACGTTGGGCAGGCGGACGAGTCCCGAGGTGGCGGTGTTGGCCGAGCCTGTCCCTGTCCCTGTTGTTGGTGTGCCCGTGTCACCGGTTATGGGCGTCGTGGATCCAGTAGACCCCGCCGTGGTCCGGATTGTGCCGAGCACGTCCCTTGGAGTGAAGCTGATGGGCAGGCGCAAACCGTTGGTGCCGCCACTCGTGAACGTGGCAGCGAGGTCGCGGGTCCGCGAGCGGTTGGCCTCCATCACGATGACGTCGATCACGGCCTCAGCCTTCGGCTTGTCAATATCGGCGACCAGCTTTTCGGCGAGGGCGACCTGGTCGACCGTGCCACGGACCATGATGATGTTCTGCGTGTTGAAGGTGAACACGCGCCGGATGTCGGTGACCGAGCGCAGGATGGTCGCGATCTCCTGGAGCTCCTGCGGCGTTGTCAGGTTCTTGAGATAGAACGTCTTGACGATCATCTCTTCGTGGTCCCGCCGCTTGGTGACGTTGTCGTTGGTGAGGAAAATTGTGTTGGGCGAAAGCGGTTTCCAGTAGGTCTTGGCGAGCACCGAGAGGTGGTCCAGAGCCTGTTCGAGTGAGGTATTGCTCAGATCGATCGAGTAGTTGCGCCCCGTGCTCTGGTATTCCGGATCGAAAATGACATTGATGCCTGCCAGCTTGCCAAGCGTCTCGTAAAGGACCTTCACTGGCTGGTTGCTCATCTTGAGGGTCGAAATGTTGCGCTGCAGGGGCTTCAGCTCGGGCGCAGGGAGCATCGAGCTGAGCCGGTCCTCGAGATCCGCGCGGGCCGCCTCGTTGGGACTCAGGGACGACCGGTCCTGCTTCTCGCCCGCCTTCTTCTTGGCTTCAATCAGTTGCAGCGTCCGCCGCAACTCCTGCGCCGCGCCGGAGGAGGATGGATCCGTCGCGAACGCCTTCTGGAACTCAGCCGCTGCTTCCTCGAACTTGCCCTCTTCGCGGAGCCGCATCCCTCTGTCGAAGTGGAGCTGGCCGGCCTGGAACCGGACCCGCCGGACAGCGAGCTGGTAGCCCGCGTCTTCCGGATCCAGGGCGACAGCCTGCTCGTACAGATCGAGCGCCTTGTCGAAATCCCGCTTTGCCTCCGCCAGCCGGCCTTCCTTGAGCAGCTTCTCTGCCTTGCGGTTGGCCGCTTCCACCGGCGTGGCCAGCAACAGAAGCGCGGCAAACATTGCTAAACGATTCAAAAGAAGCATCTTACGTCAATCCGGCTGTGATATGCTTGAGGGAAGCAATTCCCGCTCAATAGTGATTGACGCGTAAGAGCTTGAAAGCGTTGATCGAATCCAATGCCAGACGAGTCCAAGCAGTTCAAGATCCTGTCCGACAACCGCCCCGCGCGGCACAACTTCGAGTTGTTGGACTTCGTCGAAGCCGGTCTCGCGCTCACCGGTACTGAGGTCAAGGCAGCGCGCACGGGCCGCATCAACCTCCAGGACGCATATGCCGAAATTCAGGGTAATGAAGCCTGGCTGGTCAACGCGCACTTCAGTCCCTACAGCCACGGCAACCGGTTCAATCACGAGGCCATGCGGAGGCGTAAACTGTTGTTGCACAAGGAACAGATTGGGAAGCTGTTCGTTCGCGTGCGGGACCGGGGCCTGACCATTGTCCCGACCAAAGTTTATCTCAAGAACGGACTGATTAAGTGTGAGATCGCGCTGGCCAAAGGTAAGAAGCTGCACGACAAGCGGGATGCCGAAAAGAAAAGGGAACAGGAATCCGAGGCGCGTGCCGCCGTGCAACGGCGCCGTGGACCTGGCTGAGAGGGATTGAATGGAACTGAGGATCGCACAAACGGCGGTACACGCCGTGGCCGTGGATGCGCTGATCATCCCGGCCGGAGAAGGTGAGCCACCCGTCCTGGGGCGCGAATGTGATGGGCTCATCGCGCAGATTTACTCGTCGCGCGAGTTCAAGGGCAGCTCTGGCGACCTGGCCTGGATTCACCGTCCGGCGGGGTTGGCGGCGGAACGCCTGCTGTTGGCCGGAACCGGCAAGCCCGGAAAGCTGGACGCGGCCGAGCTCCGGCGGTGCGGTGGCGCCGCGGTGCGGCACGCCAAGTCCAAATGCGCTCACACGGTGGCGCTGGCGCTGCCTGCCGCTCTTTCCAACGCGGCGGGAGTCCAGGCGGCGTTTGAAGGCGCAATCCTGTCCGATTATGAGACCGATCAGCGGAAGACGGATCCGGACCGGGCGGAGAAGTACTTGACCCGGTTTGAGCTGGTGGTGGCTCAGGCTGTTGAGGGCGGCGAGTCCGCGATGGAGCGCGGGAGGATCACGGCTGAGTCGCAGAACTTCACGCGCTCGCTGGTGAACGAGCCCTCGAACATCTTGAATCCCGCGGAACTCGCGGCGCGGGCCCGGGCGATGGCCAGCGACGTAGGGCTCGAATGCGAAGTGCTCGACGAGGACCGGATGCGGCAGCTTGGCATGGGCTCGCTGCTCGCGGTCGCAATGGGCAGCGACAATCCGCCAGCACTGATCATCCTGCGATACCGCCCCGAGGCCGCGGGACCCGAGGGCGTCCACCTGGGGCTGTTGGGCAAGGGCGTGACGTTTGACTGCGGGGGTCTGTCGATCAAACCTGCCGACGGCATGGAGAAGATGAAGTACGACATGGCTGGCGCGGCGGCGGTGATCGGAGCGATGCGGGCCATCGCGCTTCTCCGGCCTGCGATTCCGGTGACGGCGCTGGCTCCGGCAGTGGAGAACATGATCAACGGCCGGGCGCAGCGTCCCGGCGATATTGTTACGACGCTGAGCGGCAAGACCGTTGAGGTGTTGAATACCGACGCCGAAGGGCGGCTGATTCTGAACGACGCGATCACCTACGCGCAGCGGCTAGGGTGTACGCACCTTGTGGATGCAGCCACGCTCACCGGCGCGATCGCGGTCGCTCTCGGCGGGGTCAACGCCGGCCTGTTCACGAACAACGAGGAACTGGCCGGCCGTGTGCTCGCCTCGGCCAAGCGGCAGGGCGAGCGGCTGTGGCAGATGCCGATGGATGACGAGTACAAGGAACTTCTGAAATCGGCGTTTGCCGACCTTCCGAACATCGGCACGCGCTACGGGGGATCCATCAGCGCCGCGTACTTCCTGAAGGAGTTTGCGGATCCGGCCCCATGGGTACACTTGGACATCGCGGGCACTGCCTGGATCGATGAAGCCAAGCCGCATATGGCCAAAGGGCCAACCGGCATCTGCGTGCGGACGTTTGTCGACCTGGCGATGAGCTGGACCTGAGGCTGCCGTGACCGGCGTCCGGGTCAGGAGAGCGCGTCCGGAAGATATCGAGGCCGTAGTCCGGCTGCGGTGCGAGCTTTGGCCGGACGCCTCCACGGACGAGCATGCGGCGGAAGCCGCGGAGGTCCTGGCTGGAAACGCTCCTGGCATCATGCCGTTGGAGATTCTGGTGGCGGAAACGGCGCAAGGCGAGATCGCTGGGTTTATTGAAGTCGGGCTCCGGTCGCATGCCGACGGCTGCGATCCGGCGCGGCCGGTCGGATATGTCGAGGGTTGGATCGTGGAGGCGCGGCACCGCCGCCGGGGGATCGGCGCCCTGCTTGTTGCCGCCGCGGAGGAATGGGCGCGCGACCATGGTTGCGCGGAAATGGCTTCCGACACCTGGATCGACAATCAGACGTCGATCGATGTGCACCAAGCGCTGGGGTTCGAGATCGTGGACCGCTGCGTAATCCCGTAGCAGCCTCTCCACCACTAACGTTCCGGATAGAGCATTTTCACATTTTATATACATCTGCTATGCCCGATATCCGCAACTCCGGCAATAGGCGCGGACTTGTTCTGGAGTGAGATGCTGGAGGGCCTCAGAGAGTGCATGTTCGAGCGCGGCGGCGGTTCGCGCCTTGGCCGCGCGCAGGTATGCCTTCAGTTGTGACCAGCATTTCTCGATCGGGTTGAAGTCGGGAGAGTAGGGCGGCAGGTAACACACCGTAGCCC
>Ga0194132_10001024_pt1 | contig 56620 bp, 58 predicted proteins | sample TA2KigOf80mmetaG_FD_148612 | JGI IMG/M metagenome (GOLD analysis project Ga0194132, IMG submission 148612) | Freshwater microbial communities from Lake Tanganyika, Tanzania - TA2015054 Kigoma Offshore 80m | ecosystem: Environmental > Aquatic > Freshwater > Lake | place: Tanzania: Lake... | reverse complement strand
CAGGGGTGCCAGGTGCAGGCGTGGATGCTGGAGCAGACATGAGTTCCTCCGGGTAACGGCGGGGCTCTTCGGCCAGCCACGCCTGTGGTTCGCTTCTGTAACACTTCGCCTTTTGATCTGTCAACGGACCACGCCACTGAAATTGCACCTTGCTGTGAGAGTAGAGCGCATGATTCCCCTACAAGCAGCTGGACACATGGCAAGCTCTGAGTATTATAATGACCTCGATCCGAACGCGGTGCACGGAATCCAATTCAATCTGTGATCAGGATCAAGCACGCATGCCGAATACACGCAAGCAAGTTCTGACCATCGCCGGATCCGATTCCGGGGGGGGCGCGGGCATTCAGGCCGACATCAAGGCGATGTCCGCCAACGGCGTCTTCGCCATGTCGGTGATCACAGCGATTACAGCTCAAAATACCGAGGAGGTGACGGACGTCTGTGAATTGCCGCCCGCTATCATTGCTGCGCAAATTGACGCCGTGTTCGATGACTTTGAGGTGTCCGCCGTCAAGACCGGCATGCTCAGTTCCGCCGCCATCGTCAACACAGTCGCCACGATGTTAAAGCCCCAAAACGTCGTTAATCTCGTCGTCGATCCGGTGATGCTTGCCAAGAGTGGTCACTCTCTCTTGAAACCAGACGCAATCGACGTCTTGAAAACGCGCCTCTTCCCGCTCGCCCTGGTAGTGACGCCGAACGTGCATGAAGCCCAGCAACTGTCCGGCATCGAGATCAAGTCGCTGGCCGATGCGCGGCGAGCGGCCAAGGTGATTCACGGATTTGGCTGCAAGTATGTGCTGATTAAAGGCGGGCATCTGCTCGCGGAACGCGCCACAGATCTTCTCTACGACGGACGATTTTTCAACGTCTTCAAAGGGGAATTTATCGACACCCCGCACACTCATGGGACAGGCTGCACCTTCGCCTCCGCCATTACTGCGCATCTGGCAAAGGGCAAATCCGTGAGTGACGCGGTCCACGCGGCCAAAACCTATCTCACCGAAGCAATCCGGCATAGCCTGGCGATCGGCCATGGACATGGACCGACCGATCACTTCTATTTTCTCGAGCAATCTGAAGACTCCGCCCGCTAACTGTTTCTAGCCCGCATTATTCATGCATGCTTCGACTGCAACCGCCATGAATAATGTGGGCTGATCCCTGCACGCTGGCACAATTCTGACCGCTGTGCTCCCGGAACGCCCCGCTATCTCCTAGCTAATCAGGCCCTTGGAGAAACCAGGCGTTCAGCCTGTTTCTTGCTTTTGGTGATAGAGGCCGTGGGGGAGGAGTCACCGTGATGTCTTTGCAGATTCAGCAATTGAACACCGCAGTATCCGTGAAGGGAGATCCGGTCATGTCGAACTGGAGTGCGTGGCTCTTGTGGCCCGACAACGTCGCCCTGTCCGAGTTCACGCTGGGCCTCCTGGCCATGGTCGTTCTCTACGCCGCGCGCAAGCCGATGCACGGCATCATCCATTCGTTATGCACGCTGGCCTCCCACGGTACCAGATTCGTCTCGCGGTGGATGCTCCGGGCTGCAGAAGGCATGCAGTTGCGCAATCAGGCGGTGTTCTTGGCCCACAGCCAGGACAGTGAGGCCGTCCGCATCGATTGGGAATTCGAGCGTGTCGGCAACCTCATCCGCAAGGATTTGCAAGAATTTCCCGTGCTCCAGTGCATCGGTGGCTCCATCGGTGGCTCCAGATGACAGCGCGCTCGTAAAATCCAAGAGAGCGGTATGAAGAAGCCTCTCAGCATCGTCATTTTATTTTGGGGCCTGCTGCTCTCCGGCGCCTGCGGCGACAGTCGGATGCACAGCCACGGCGTGTATATGCTGGTGAACACCTCCAGCATCTATGCGCAAGAAGCCAACAAGGCGTCGAAAATCATCACCTCCCTCCTGGCGACGTTGAATCCCGGGGACTCGCTAGCCGTGGCCAAGGTGGTGAGCCGCAGCTTCACCGAAAAGGACATTGTCGCCAAAGTCACGTTTGACAAGCGCCCCTCGCAGGTCACGTCACAAAAACGCACCTTCAAAGACAAGATTCAAACCTTCACCCAAGCGATCAAGTCCAGCGCCTATACCGACATCACCGGGGCATTGATCCAAGGCACCGAATATCTCAATGAGCCCAAGTTCGGCATCAAAACCATCGTAATTCTCTCCGATATGCAGGAAGAATTGGGAAAAGGGATCGTCTGCGATTTCCCGATTGAACTGGATGGCTTTCGTATTGTAGCGCTCAACATGAGGAAGCTGCGCACGGACAATGCCGACCCACGTCTTCATCTCAACCGTCTGGCCCGCTGGAAAACCCGAGTCCGCACGGCCGGCGCGACAGCGTGGGTCGTGGTCAACAACTTGGAAAACAATCTGGAGTTGATACTCGTCACGCGGAGAACGAACGGATGATCGTGCTCGTCTGTTCGCCTGCGTCCCCTGCCCTATCGCACGAACTCTGGTACAATGCCGCCCGTGGAATCATCCTTTTCATTCCTTGACTCTTCCGGCCGCCGAGTCGCATCCATTCTGACCACTCCAGATGGAGACACAAACAAGATTGCCGTCCTCTGTCACGGATTCCTGTCCGGGAAAAACAGCTCGACAAACAAGACCCTGACCCACATCTTAACCGCACGGGGCATCGCCACATTTCGCTTCGACTTCTTCGGGCACGGGGAAAGCGATGGGCCATTCGAACAGATCACGAATACGCTGGCAGTGGACCAGGCCCATGCCACAATCGATTTTGTGAGACGGAAGGGCTATCGTCGCATTGGTTTGATGGGTTCCAGTTTCGGTGGGCTGGTGGCAACACTGACCGCCGCGCAACGGACGGACCTTGCCTGCCTGGCTCTGAAATGTCCTGTCGTGGATTTCGCGGAAGAGTTGCGTTTGGAGTTCGGCGACACAGAAATGGCGAAATGGAAATCGACTGACACGGTCCCCAATATTATGGGCGGATCAGAGCGAGTTCCCCTTCGCTATGCTTTCTATGAAGACTGTGTGCGGCAAATTGCTTATGAGCCTGCCCGATCGATTACTGCCCTCACCGTCATCGTCCAAGGCGACAAAGACGAGCATGTCCCGCTGCATCAAAGCCAGCGGCTCTACGACGCGTTACAGGTCAAGAAGCACCTTGAGCTGATCCCCGGTGCTGATCATCAATTTACAAAGGGCGCAGACTTCACACGCATGACGACCATGATCGCCGACTGGTTGACGGAACATCTGACAGAATGACGATCACAAAGAACGATTAAGCAATGACGGCTGATGCTTGAGAAGTTTTCCGCGGTGCTAGCCGATGAACAGAACAGGTCCGTTTCTCAACGGGACGTCACCCTGAAAGAATCACCGGCGAAAATCAGCCCCTCGGTTCCATCGGCGAGCTTGACCTTAAAACCATCATGATTCTCGCCGTGATACACACCGATGGCTCGTGCCGTCTCACCTGCTTGTAACGTGGCTATGACGTTCCCCGGCTGAACAGTCATGTTTAAATCTTCGACGGAAGAGGTTTGAATAATGCTGTACACGTCCGTGGGGTTTTCGATCACGAGCACCGTTTCTGGGTTACTGCATCCGAGCACAGTTGAGACACCCAGACCGACAAATACAATCAAAGCCCAGCGGGAACGGATTTGTTTGATTCTGCCCTTCATCCACATGCTGTTCATCACCTTGCGCTCACTCTGAGACGAGCGTACCTGAATGGATAGGAGAACCGAAGAGGCTCCTCCATACTCTCATCAATAGATGATCCCTCCGACCACCCAATGGCGGTCGTCCGGGATGTTGATCAACAAGCGGGTGAGATTCATACGGGCAAGTTGCGTCGTGATTTGATCTTCGGTGAACGCAGCCAGCAGGGAATTGTAGAAGTCTCGGCGCAGAATGTCCGGCGCGCCGGCGGCATAGCGATCGACGATCGCTTGGGCTGCTTCCGGCGACTCGGGACGGAGTAAGTCCATCACCAACACTGGCGCGCCGGGCCTCACCAACTGTCGAACTTTCTGCCAGAACTGCAACGGATTCGGCAGATGATGCAGCAGGCTGTTGGACATAACCGCGTCTGCGATTCTCGCACCGGCGACTGCTTCATACCGTTCACAACGTAACGTTACGCGGTCGGCTAACCCCGCTTGCTTCACGGCCTGCTCGCCTAATTGAATCATGGGCGCCGAGGCATCGACCCCGATGACCCGACAGGCTGGATACCGCATGGCAAACCGAATTGGGATATCGGCCGGACCGCAGCCGAGATCGAGCACCGCCCCTTGCGAAAACTCCGGGAAATATTCTTTGAAGCGCTCGACGAACCCCTGATTCTCAACCGAGAAATCCGTCGCCGCATAGGCATCCGCCTGCGCGGGATCGTCCATCAGCTCGGGTTCAAGTATACGATCCATCATCGTTCAACAATAGCATGGAACATGGTCGATGGTCTGGGCGGCAGCCGATTTGCTCATCGACCATTGATCATCATTCATCACCCATGCTTTGTCCCATCTCAACGGCGTCCCCCGGTCGCACCACGCCCTCGCGCAGCACTTTCGCGTACACCCGGCTCCATCCCGGATTCAGTTTCTGCGACATGCGGGAGAAGTCTTCATCCCGAAACCATCGACCATTCTTCCTGCATGGTGCCGTGTAGCCCGTCACTTCCAACTGAAGATCGGGCCCTACCGACAACACCGCCCCCGGCTGCATGAGGTCCCATTCCAAACCCGCGATCGTCAAGTTCTCACCCGACAACCCCGCATCGATCGAATGCCCTTCGTCTTGCAACCGCTCGATCAGCTCCAATGAATAGAGACAGACCGCCCGATCAGGCCCCCCGTGAAATTTCAAATTGGCCTGTCGGTCTCCCTCCATGCCGTTCTTGCTGACTTTTGCTTCAAACACCGGTCGCTTGGGAACTCCACCGTCTGAGACACTGACTTGATGGATATGCGGATAGGGAGGTCGCCCGTTGTTCATTCGTTCACACTCCTTCACAAGACTCGTTGCGCAGGAATTCCACAGCCAGCCAACCTTCGCTCTCTCGTTGCCGGCCCGGATAGAGGCCCGCGGATACCAGCGCTGCTGCAACCTCTTCCCGCTGATCGAGCAAGAGCCCAGAGATCAGCAACCTGGTCCGCGTGTGGCCGGCTAACTGATCCCCAAGCTGACACAGCGTCTCCCGATCGAGGTTCGCCAAGACAAGGTCGAACATCTGGTGTCCAGGCAATCCCTCCAGCTTGCCGCATTGTAATGACAGCTCAGGACCAAATCGATTGACCAACGCATACTCTTGCGCGCACTCGATCGCGACGGGATCATGATCAAGGCCGACTGCCAGACCCCCCCCAAATCGAAGTGCCGCCATCGCCAGCAACCCGCTGCCGGTCCCAACATCCAATACGGATTCGCCCCCTTGCACGACCTCCTCCAGCCATTCCAATAGCATCCGCGTCGTCGCATGATGACCGGTGCCGAAGGCCTGCTTCGGATCGAGGACAATCTCGATCTGGCCGGGCCTGGCGTTGACCGTCTCCCAACTCGGCCTGACCAGGAGGTGCCGCCCGATCCACAAGGGCTTGACCGACTCGGTCCACAGCCGGTTCCAATCCTGACTCGGCATAGTCCGGACAACGATCGCCGGTTCTGTCGTTTCGTCGAGTTGCCGGAGCACTTGCCGCAGCCGCGCCAAATGATCAGGTGACCACACGGAACTCGACCAATAGAAATGAACCGACTCGTTCTCCTGCCATCCTCCCTGAACTGCCGGATCCTCAAGCAGACCCAACACCTCGGCAGCATCGAGCGAGGAATACACCTGCACATCCACCCAAGCGGAATTCGTTGACGACATCACGCAGTTCCCAGTAAGGTCAATGCCATTATGGCCGATCTGTTACCTGCCGCGCGCGCCGCACAATTCCAACGGGTACTCGTCCGAATCGACCAGCTCATCCAGCGGGGGACGAACACCAGCTCACGATTCACCGCCTGGCGGCTGGGTATTTTCCTCACCGGACTCACCTGCTCCATCGCCCTCTACAAATCTGAGTGGTACATCGCGGGCAACTCAGCGGTGGCCGGTTTTGCGGGCTTGTTCATCGCCGTGGCCGCGTATCATAACAGGCTGGAGCACCAGATTCACCGGCTTCGGCTCTGGCGGCGCATCAAGTCTTCTCACACCGCCAGAATTCTATTGGATTGGACCAACATTTCCCTGCGACCGTCCGAAGCTCCTTCGGCGCATTATTATGCCAAAGATCTCGATCTGGCTGGACCCCACTCACTGCTCCATCTTCTCGACACCACCGTCTCTGACCATGGCCGTGAGCGATTGGCCGGGTGGATACTGACTCAGCCGCCGGCTTATGAGGTCTGGTCCCGCCGCCGACAGCTCGTGCAAGAATTGGCGCCCCGCCAGAACTTTCGAGATCGCCTCACGCTCCATGCGCGACTGGCCGGCGACGAAGAGATCAACGGCCGTCGTTTGGCCGGGATGGTCCAACATCCGGTCGGATTCCCTCGGCTGAATATGACCCTTCTCGTCCAGATCATTCTGGCGCTGTCCACGGCGGTGCTGGGGTTCGGTGCGCTGCTCGGAATGCTTCCCGGGTATTGGATATTCTCGTTCGGCGCATACGCCTTGATCTATTTCACGACCGATCAAAGTGAACATCTGCTCAAACATGCGGTGGGACTCCATCATGAAATGGAACGGCTAGACACTATCTTGCGCCATCTGGAACGGCATGCTAACAACACCACGCCCGCCTTGGCTGGCACCTGCGCACCATTGATGCGCAGCGCGGCCCGGCCGTCCCTTCACCTGAGACAGGCGGCGAGAACTTTGCACGCCATCAGCGTCAAAGCCAATCCCCTCTTGCATCTGGGGCTCAATGCGCTCGGCCCGTGGGATCTGTGGTTCACTCGGCAGTTGATCCATTTGCAGCAATCCATCACAGATCATCTTCCGCTGTGGCTCGACTGTCTGGCAGAGATCGAAGCCGCATCGGCCTTGGCCAACTTCGCCTATCTGCATCCCACCTATGCCTGGCCCGAACCGCTTAAATCCTCCGCCGAACAGAACGGTACCCATACAGCAATCTGCGCCGACAGACTTGGACATCCCTTACTGCCTGCCAACACCCGCGTGGCCAACGATGTCCGTTTGGCCGGGCTCGGCTCGATCCACCTCATCACCGGTTCAAACATGTCTGGCAAAAGCACCTTCCTTCGTACCATCGGTATCAATCTCTGTCTCGCGCAGGCTGGCGCCCCGGTGTGCGCCACATCGTTCACGTGGAGTTGGAGCCGCTTGGCCTGTTGTATCCGCGTGAACGACTCACTCGATGCGGGCCTGTCGTTTTTCTATGCCGAAGTCAAACAGCTTAAGAACATCCTCGACGCGACCCAGGATCGGACTGCCCCGCCCTTGTTATTCTTGATCGACGAAATTTTCAAAGGTACCAATAACCGAGAGCGGCTCATCGGCAGCCGTGCCTTCATCACCACACTCTCAAAGGGCAACGCTTTTGGACTGGTCAGCACTCATGATTTGGAGTTGGCCGATCTTGAGCAGGGCATACCAGGATTGCTCAACGCGCACTTTCAAGAAACCGTCTTGTCCAACGCGCTCCAATTTGACTATCAACTCAGACCAGGACCCTGCCCTACGACAAATGCACTCAAGATTATGGAACTGGAAGGTTTGCCGGTGTCCTATGGAGAAGAAGCTGGGCGAGTGAACGATTGATTAACGGTCTTGCGGCAACAACGCGCCGGGATAGAGCAACACCACCCCACCATCTGAACCACGTGATAGAGATCGTTACGGTTGAAGGATGGATGGAACGTCAGCCCGTCCTGTTGAACCACAGCCCCCAAGAACGATAGCAAAATGCCGGCGATGATCCAACCGGCCGATGGCGTGTTACGAACTGCTCCTTGATACACCGAGCAGAACCAACGACCGATTGTTCCCCTTGTATCGCTATACCGCAAATCACGACACCGACGAGATAGCCTTTTCACTCTTGTAGCCGCTGATCGATTACACGAGCCGACAAGGCGCCGTCACCTCAGCTAGTCTGCTGATCACTTCTCGTACTATGTCTTTGAAGGCTCAAAGATGGCTATGATCAGGCGAGTCATTTCCCCGTGAGAGTCCTTATTCGAAATAAACCCAATCCTGCCGCTCTATCGCTATCGAAGTACCCCCAAAAGCGATACGTCATTGGACCTCTTCTCCGGACTCATAAGGATGGATTCGATGGAAGAGTAAATCAGGGTAAAATTCCTCTGGGTGTCCTTGTAGACGGTTCAAGACTGAAAAGATGCTCCCCCTTCAATGGCGACACACCGTTGCCCAGCGCGTTAAAGGCTGGCAGAATGCCATTCATCCATATTCTTCCTTAAGGAGGCCGTATCTCTAATCCGTTGCCAGAACGTACGCCCTCTTCGCATTCCCTCCGTGGACTCTTGATCGCGCAATTCATCGGTGCGTTCAACGACAACGCGTGGAAACTGATGGTTGCCCTGCTGGCAATCAGGCAGGCGACGGCGGGGCTGGCGCCGGGACCTGAATTTGAAACGACAGTCCAGACACAAACCGCCGTCGCGTTCGTGATCTTCACGCTGCCGTTGGTGCTTCTGTCTCTTGTCGGCGGCACGCTAGCTGATCGGCTGAGCAAACGAACGGTGATCCTTGCACTCAAAGTTGTTGAAGTGTTGCTGATGGGCGCCGGGACCATCGCACTCTTGGTCAATCCTGCCGACGGTATCATGCCTCTGATCGTCCTCTGCGGGATGGGGGCGCAAAGCGCGCTCTTCAGCCCGTCGAAATACGGCATCCTGCCCGAATTAATTCCACACGAGCGGCTCGCGGCAGGCAACGGCCTGTTGGAGATGTGGACCTTCACGGCCATTCTCGCGGGTACCGCCTCTGGCGGGTTCCTCTTGCAAATGGCCGGGGACCAGACGTGGCTTGCCCCGTTCGCATTGACTGCTCTTTCAGTCATTGGCCTTGTCACAGCCATAACCATTTCCCACGTGCCACCTGCCCATGCAGCTGGAGGCGTGGCCACTACCGTCCGTTGCGCATGGGTAGCGATTCGCGCCGAACCACTGTTGCGTATGGCCGTTCCCATGGGAATCTTCTTTTGGACGATCGCCAGCCTCTTTGGTCAGAACGTTGTCGTTTACGCCAAAGCCGTCTTGCATCTGTCCGATGCCGCCTCAGGACTCCCACTCACTGTCTTATCTGTGGGGATCGTGATCGGCGCGATGCTGGTCGGTCATCTTTCGCGAAACCGAGTCGAGTACGGATTGATCCCGCTCGGCGCGATCGGCGTTTTTCTTTCACTGTTCCCCCTTGGCATCCTGACTCCATCCTTGACAGGCACGTTTCTGCTGATGGGAACGCTCGGCATGTCCAGTGCGTTCATTTTTGTCCCGTTGAATGCGATCTTACAGTGGAAGTCGCCGCCGAACCGGCGCGGCGCTGTCATCTCGTTCTCCAACACCTGCGTCTTCACCGGCATCCTGTTGGGATCGCTAGCCGGCGGATCACTGGCCCAAGCCGGGCTCTCGACGGCCGGGATTTTCCTGGCCACAGCAGCGATGACCATGGCCGGTATGTTGTGGGCTATCTGGTTGCTACCGGACACCCTCGTCCGTTTGGTGCTGGTGATCCTGACCAATACGCTCTATCGCCTCCGCATCGTCGGCCAGCACCATCTCCCTCAGTCCGGGGGAGCTCTCCTTGTCTCAAATCATATGTCATTCATCGACGGTTTCCTGCTGATGGCCGCTGTCGATCGTCCCATTCGATTTGTCGTCGATACCGCCTATGCCACACATCCGTTATTCAAATGGCTAATGACGTTCATGCAGATCATTCCGATTTTCTCCTCTGGAGGCCTCCGCGTCATTCTCAAAGCTTTGCGCAGCGCGGGGCAGGCGCTCGACGAGGGGGGACTGGTCTGTATCTTTCCTGAAAGTCAGATCACCAGAACCGGCACACTCCTCTCATTCCGGCGCGGGTTCGAACGCATTATGAAAGATCGAACTGCGCCGGTGATTCCCGTACACCTCGACCGTATTTGGGGCAGCATCTTCAGTTTCTCACGCGGCAGATTCATCACCAAACGACCGGAGCGTGTGCCTTATCCGGTGACGGTGTCGTTCGGATCTCCGCAACCATCCAACACCCCAGCACACGAGCTGCGCCGTCTGGTGCGTGAATTGGGTGAAACCGCCTGGTACGAGCGGAAAACGGATCAGGAACCGTTACACCGTTCCGTCGCAAAAACGTGGCGCAGGCACCCATTCACCTTTGCCCTGGCCGATGCCTCCCGCCCAAAGGTTTCAGGCCTTCAAGCCTTGATCGGCACCATCGTCTTAGCACGCGCACTCCAGCCGCACTGGAAAGGCCAACAGAACGTGGGGTTGCTCTTGCCGCCCAGCGTCGCAGGTGCATTGGTCAATGTGGCGGCCGCCTTGTCGGGCAAGACCAGTGTGAACTTGAACTACACCGTAGGCCGGGCAGGGCTTGAATCGGCCATCACGATTGCGTCGCTCAAGACCGTCCTGACGAGCCGGCTCTTCGTCGAAAAAGCCAAGCTCGATCTGCCACAGGGCGTCACCGTCCTCTGGCTTGATGATATCGCCAACACCATCACCACTAGCACGAAACTCTCGGCGGCATTCCTGGCCATTTTGGCTCCAATTCGCCTCATCGAACGTTGGTGCGGCCAGATTCGCAAGACGACCATGGACGATCTGGCGACAATCATTTTCAGCAGCGGAAGCACCGGCGAGCCCAAGGGTGCGATGCTGTCCCACTTCAATATCAATTCGAATGTCGAAGGCGCCGCTCAAGTCATCCACATCGGACAAGCCGATCGGGCCCTCGGCATTCTTCCGTTCTTCCATTCGTTCGGATACATGCTGCTATGGTTCTACACACGACACAACGCCGGTGTCGTCTTTCACCCAACTCCACTCGATCCCGCCGCCATCGGCGATCTCTGCGACCGTTATCGAATTTCGCTGATGGTCACCACCCCAACCTTTCTCCAACTCTATTACCGCCGGTGCACACCGAAACAATTCAGCAATCTGCGCGTCGTCATTACCGGCGCGGAAAAGCTGTCGCTGCGTCTCCTCCAGGCCTTTCAGGACAAGTTCGGTATTACCCCGGTCGAAGGATACGGGGTCACGGAATGCGCACCGGTAATCTCGGCCAACTGTCCTGATTTCCGTGCAGCAGGGTTTTACCAGGTGGCATCACGCCGTGGCACAGTGGGACAACCCTTTCCCGGCGTCACTGTCCGTATCGTCGATCCCGACACCTGGGCTGTCCTTCCGCCAGGCCAAGCCGGCATGCTGCTGGTGAAAGGGCCCAACGTGATGAACGGGTATCTTGGCCGCGAGGATCTTACCGCTCAAGCCATGCGTGACGGTTGGTACGTCACTGGCGACATCGCGTCCCTTGACGAAGACGGATTTCTTACGATCACCGACCGCCTGTCACGCTTTTCCAAAATCGGCGGAGAAATGGTTCCGCACGGCATGGTCGAAGAAGCTCTGCATCTGGCGGTCGAAGCTGACACAACAGTATTCGCCGTCACCAGCGTTCCAGACGAGAAAAAAGGCGAGCGTCTTGCGGTGCTCCACACATTGGATGAATCCCGCATCCCCGCGATTCTCGATAAGGTGTCCGCAGCGGGTCTGCCTAACCTCTTTATTCCGTCCAAACAGCAATTCGTGAAAGTCGAGGCCTTGCCAGTTCTGGGCACCGGCAAACTGGATTTGCGCGGGATCAAGCGAATCGCACTGGAAAAACTTGCATCTCGTGAAACATGAAACGTCCTGTAGGACTGAGTAATGAGGACTGTGAACTGAGTGATTCGGAATGAGGGCAGAGATCGAAGCTCGTGGCTTCTGACTCAGTCCTCAGTCCTTCTGAAACTACAGTAGTGACCTTGGACAACGTATGACGACGGAGACCGGGGCACCTCGTGAAAAAACATTGATCGACTGCCACGTCTCCCTGATTGCCTTGCCAGACAGTGACAATGGCTGCTTCATTTCCCAGAAGCTCCTGAAGAGCCCGTTGTTCCGGTTGCTCTTGTGAAAACAGGAACTTTCAGTGGCCAACCCGCGTGAAGCAAATCAGCCTATCTCGCCCATCTGATCACGGAGTTGCGCGCGTCGCACCACGTCCAGAAAGCGGTACTCCTCGACATGGACGGCTTTTATGACCAGACCGGCCCCCGCAATCGCCGGCACTCGAACTTTTTCATCGCCAATGACTACGTCTTCAACACCGTACAGACACACCCTGACTTATTCTGGCCGGCCTCTCGATCAATCCGCAACGGGAAGATGCCGTGGATGAAGTCCATTGCTGCGCCAATGCTGGTGCGGTGTTGATTAAGGTGCTGCCCAATGCCCCACATTTCAATCTCGCTGATGCAAAGTACCCCTCGTTCTATCGCGCGATGGCCCAGCGAAAACTGCCGTTTCTGAACCACGTCGACTCTGAATTCAGCCTGATCAGCAAAGACCAATCAATGGGCGAGCCAGACCGGCTCCACCTAGCCCTCGACGAAGGCGTCACCGTCATCGCCATCCATGCCTGCAGTTACGGTCTGATGTTGTACGAGAAGTTTCTCCCCACACTGCATGACTTCGCCACACGGTATCCCACCTTCATACCGACATCTCCGCACTGACCCTGCCGAATCGTCTTCGGATGCTGCTACATCTGCACTGCTCCCCTGAGATCCACCTCCGGCTCCTCTTCGGTACGAACTATCCGCTTTCCGTTTCGCATCTAGCTGCGTGGGGACAAGTGGGGCTTGGAACATTGGGAAGGATGATCCGTACGAAAATCTATTTGACCGGCAAGTCGAGGTCTGTCAAGGGCTTCAGCTCGGCTTCCAGTTACTGGGTGATATCATCGCTGAGTCTTGAGTCACTGCGTCCACGACGGCACGGGATGAACGAGATTCTCTGAGGGGTGCTTCTCTCCAATACACACGGGCCACCCCCTTTTCGGAGAGCGGCCCGTTCATCTGATTTAACCAGTCCTCGGACCTGGTTTCCTGGCTGACGGAAATCCGATCCTTGCTCAAGTCAAACGCTTCTTCTGGCAACACGTTTTTCACCACTAGCTCCCCCTTCACGCAATACGGGCGATTGCTGATAATCACGATCAGCTTCGTCGTGCTTCAACTCCAAGAGCAGGACCAAATCGTTCACCGATACTTTGTTGATGTTCATGGCCGCTGAGCCGGCGATACCACCGAAGGAGCCGAAAGAGATCCTGAGGGCACCTGCGTCGCAGGGATGGCTGAAGACCGGTCCTTGAGTTCCTTTTGAAATCGGGCCACCAGTGACTTGAGCGTGTCATTATGCCGCTTCACATCCAAATATTCCTGCCGCACGTTATGATTCTGAGCCGACAGGGCTTTGATCTTTTCTTCTAAATCCCTTGTCCGTCCCTCGAAGTAGCCACGCTCCTTGGCCAGCCCATGCGCCATGCGTTCCATCTCATCACGCGCACCCTGCGCATCGTTGCTTAACTTCACATTCAGTTCTTTCAGGGTGCGGATCTGCTGCTCCATGGCACTCTTCTGCTGACGAGTCTTATCCAGCTCCTCACGAACCGTATCGGCTTCCGTCAAGGCTTCTTGGTACTTGGAGTTGGACACGCATCCGGTCGTCATCACCACACCAGCCAATATCGCCGCCAGCCACTCCCGCCTCATACGATCCTTTCCTTGTTTACACGCTTGGTAAAATATCTCAGCTTACACTCCGAGTGATCCGCTCCAATCCACGAGCCGCACACGATCACACCCATCTACCGACTTTGTTAATCGGTGTATGCCAACGCTCGGTCTTTGTCAATACATTTACATTTGTGCAGGCCTGTTGATCGAGGCCACATCGGCGGCAATTGATCCGACGCTTGACCGATCTTGGCTCCTCTGTAATGATCGCTCGTCACGCTCTCGCATATCAGCATTCACCTCACTCGATGGAGCAGATGTGAACGAATGGAGTCCTGCCCTTGCCATCATTCTCGGCATCGTTGAAGGTTTGACGGAATTTCTCCCCGTCTCCTCCACCGGGCATCTTATCCTGGCCGGCCATGCTTTCGGTTTCACCGGCGACGTGGCGGCAAATGCGGAAATTTCCATCCAACTGGGGGCTATCCTCGCCGTCATCGTCTTCGAGCGTGAAAAGATCGGACATCTGCTATCCGGCGCCCGACAGGAACAGGCGAAGTTCCGATCATTTGTGCAACAGGGCCGGCACACGACCTGGACTGTCTGCCTGGCCGCGTCCACAAAGGCCCACCCCAATCTCTGGTTCATCCTTGGTCTGGGCTTGGCTTTTCTGCCAGCCGCGTTGGTCGGCTTGTTGGCGCATGGCTGGATCAAATCGCACCTGTTCACACCGCACACCGTGGCCGCAACCTCCATTCTTGGCGGCATCATCATTCTCGCTGTCGAAGCCACCAGGCGACCGAGTCGCGTCATGAGCCTCGAACAGGTCTCTCCCCTACACGCCGTCTGGGTCGGCCTGGCCCAGTGCGCTTCGTTGATCCCCGGCATGTCGCGATCCGGCTCAACTATTATTGGGGGCTTACTAGTCGGCCTTGACCGGAAAGTAGCAACGGAGTATTCGTTCTTCCTGGCTCTTCCCACCATCGTCGCCGCGACGGTCTATGAAACCTGGAAAGCCAAGGCCACCTTTACCGAGCAGGACTTTCTGGCCCTTGGCATTGGCATGCTCGTGTCGTTCTTGGTAGCCTGGGCCGTCATCGCCGTCTTTCTGACCTACGTCCAACGGCACACCTTGCGGGTCTTCGCCTACTACCGTATTATGCTCGGTGTTGTCGTACTCTTGATCTTCCATTGAAAGGAGTATTTGGAATGGCCTCAGATACGATTCATGTCTACGACACCTGGGTGACTGGCAAGAAGGGCCGTATTCACTTCGACGTGATGACCACGGACGAAGCCACGGCGCTGAAGTTGGCCAAGGAATATCTCGTTAATATTGGCGAGCCAACAGCGACCATCACCACCAAGGAATGCCAGTTTTGCCACAGCGAACCACTCTTTATGTTCTCGGCGGAACAGCAAAAGCAGGTGAAGGAACAGGGCGGGTTTATCGTGCCAATGCCGGCGTAATACGCCTGCTGCTTTATACGCCTTTAACTGCTTCCGAAGGGAGAGGCGGGTCTTCTTTCTTCTCGAATATGAAGTGGATGATGAGGAAGGTCACGCCAACGGTGATGGCGGAGTCTGCGACATTGAACGCCGGCCAGTGGTAACTTTCGATATAGAAGTCGAGAAAGTCGATCACTTCCCCGTACCGCAGGCGGTCGATCAGGTTCCCGATTGCCCCACCCAAAATTCCTGCGACGCTGAGGCGGCCCATCCATTCGTGCTCCGGCATCCGGAGCAGGATCGTGCCCAGCAATCCGAGCGCAAAAATCGACGTCAGCCCAAAGAACACCATGCGAAAAGTGTTGCTGCTGCTCGCCAGAAGACCGAACGCCGCGCCAGGATTTCTGATATACGTCAAGCTAAAGAGATTGGGGATGATGGCAATGGACTCATGCAGCCGCATCGTCTGCATGATGTACAGTTTAGTGACTTGATCTACCGCTATCACGGCGCCGGTGAGGGAGGCTAAGAGGAAATTGCGCAGCAGAGAGACGTTCAACAAATGGCCTCCAAACACCGATCACACAGCGTCGGATGCTCGGCGTCCTTGCCTACCGCCTCCCGGTAGTTCCAGCATCGCTCACACTTGCCCACCCCCGCTTTTGACACCGTCACCCGCACTCCATCGCCGCTGCCAGCACGCTGGACCAGCGTGACTTTCGAGACAATGCAGATGGTGCTGAGATCCTTCTCATAGGAGGCGAGAAACCGGAAATCGTCCGCATCGGCTTCGATGTGGACATGCGCTTCCAGGGACGAACCAATTGTCTTCTCCCGCCGACTTTCTTCCAGCACACCCTGCAACCTGCTGCGGTAGGTCAGGAGAGTTTCCCAACGAGCGGCAAGCTGGGGATCAATCCAGAGAGGATCGACTTCAGGAAACGCCGCCAGGTGGACACTCTTGATCGTTGAGAAATTAGGCATCTGCGCCATGAGCGTCCGCCAGATTTCTTCTGCGGTAAAACTCAGGACCGGCGCCATCAACTTGGTCAGCGCGATCACAATCTCGAAAAGCACTGTCTGCGATCCGCGGCGCAGCAGTGAATCGGCGCGGAACGTATAGAGCCGGTCCTTCAAGATATCAAGATAGACCGCACTGAGATCCACCGAGCAGAAATTGTTCAACGCGTGAAAAATGGTGTGGAACTCACAGTCTTCGTATGCCTGCTTCACTCTGGGAATCAGGTCCCCCAGACGCGACAGGGCCCATCGGTCGAGTTCCGGCAGCTGCGCATAAGACACACGGTGTGTCCCCGGATCGAAATCGTACAGATTGCTCAATAAGAATCGGCAGGTGTTGCGGATCTTCCGATAGGCTTCAATCAGATGGTTCAGAATCTCCTGCGAGATGCGCAAGTCTTCCCGATAATCCTGTGCCGCCACCCAGAGCCGGAGAATTTCCGCCCCCGACTGTTTGATGACGTCCTGTGGGGCCACCACGTTGCCGGCCGACTTCGACATCTTCTTACCTTGACCGTCGACCACGAATCCGTGCGTCAGCACCGCCTTGTAGGGCGCGCGCCGATCCGTCGTGATCCCTGCCAGCAACGCACTGTGAAACCAGCCACGATGCTGGTCGGACCCTTCGAGATACAGATCGGCCGGCCACCACGTCCTCGGCTTCAACACTGCGGCATAGCTCACACCGGATTCGAACCACACATCGAGAATATCTCGTTCCTTCTCAAATGCCGTCCCGCCGCATTTCGAGCAGGTCGTCCCTGCTGGGAGCAGTTTATCGGCCGAGCATTCAAACCATACGTCTGCGCCCTTGGACTCAATGAGATCAGCAATATGTTCGATGATCCTCGGATCGGCCAATACTGTGCGGCACGCTCCACACGTAAAACCTGGGATTGGCACGCCCCACACCCGCTGGCGCGAAAGGCACCAGTCCGGCCGGTTTTCGATCATGCCGTTGATCCGGTCACGGCCGTATGCCGGAATCCACTGCACTTGCTCGATTTCCGCCAACGCGTCCCGGCGTAGATCGTTCGTCTCCATTGACACAAACCACTGTTCCGTCGCCCGGAAGATCACCGGACTCTTACAGCGCCAACAATGGGGATAGGCATGACTCAACGAGCCCTGCCCCAACAACCGTCCGTTGGCCTGTAGATAGTCCACGATCTTGGGATTCGCCTTGAAGACATGCTGGCCGGTGAATTCTTTGACCGTCTCCGTGAACCGCCCACCGTTGTCGACCGGCGCAAGGATTTCCAGCCGTTCGCCCACCGAAGCCTTGGCATTGTGATCGAGAACAAGAATGTAGTCCTCCATCCCGTGGCCAGGCGCGATGTGCACGCAGCCAGTCCCCTGATCAAGCGTCACGAAATCGCCGAGCAGGATGGGTGACAGACCGGTGGAGAGTGGACGCTGCGTTTCCAACCCCTCGAATCCTTCTCCGCCTTTTTTTATTCCGACAACACGATAGTCGTCGAGGTGGCACGCGCTGGTGACACTTTTCAACAGTTTTTCCGCCATGATCAACAGCTCATTCCCGACTTGGACAAACGCATACTCAATATTGCGATGCAGACAGACTGCTTGATTGGCCGGCAGCGTCCATGGCGTGGTTGTCCAAATGACGATTGAGACCAATTTGCTGTCGGCTGGAAACAAGATGCCAGGAAAGGCATGGCTGAGCGCCGTAAGGGACGTCACCACCGGAAACCTGACATAGATGGACGGTGACGTATGGTTGTCGTACTCCACCTCAGCTTCAGCCAGCGCCGTCTGATCCTGCGTGCACCAAAGGACCGGCTTCAGGCCCTTATAGACGCCGCCACGTTCGACAAACGATCCAAACTCACGGATGATTGTGGCTTCATAGGCCGAAGTCATCGTGAGATACGGGTTCTGCCATTCGCCGAGCACGCCAAGACGTTGAAATTCTTCCCGCTGGATCTTCATGTATTTTTCGGCATAGTCCCGACAGAGTTTGCGGATCGCCGAGATATCCAAATCCTTTTTCGTATCACCCAGCTCCTTCATGACTTGATGTTCGATCGGTAGGCCATGGCAGTCCCATCCCGGCACGTACGGCGCGTGATAGCCCGCCATCGTTTTGGACTTCACGATGATGTCTTTGAGAATTTTGTTCAGCGCATGGCCGATGTGGATGCGGCCGTTCGCATAGGGAGGACCATCGTGCAAGATATACTGAGGTCGCCCCTTACCCGCCTCCTGAATTTGCTCATAGAGCTTCTGCGATTCCCACCAGGCCAGCAGCTCCGGCTCCCGCTGCGGCAGATTGGCCTTCATCGGGAAGTCGGTCTTGGGCAAATTAAGCGTCGATTTGTAGTCCATTGCTGTTACGCGCTCTTGCGAAGTTAGTGAATTGACGGCTGAATATACCGGAATGATCAGCGAGGTACTAGTCCTTACCGCCTTTGCGGAATCGTCAAAAACGTCTTCCAGCAAGGCCACAGCGAGCGAACGCCCGAGTCGTACAGTCTGCGTACGTGGAGGGTTTGAGCGACGCGAGAACGAAGCTGGAAACGTTTTCCACGATTCCGTTAGCTGATTGCCATCATCCGGTCCAGTGCCACCTTCGCCCATCGTTTCTCGTCCTCCGGGACGAGAATACGATTGACAACGTGGCCGTCGGCCAGATTTTCCATGGCCCAGCAGAGGTGTGCAGCGTCGATCCGAAACATGGTGGCGCACTGGCAGACCGTCGAAGAGAGGAAAAACACTTTCTTGTCGATAAGCTCGTGCTTGAGGCGGTTGACGAGATTCAACTCAGTCCCGACCGCCCAGACCGTGCCGGCCAGCGCAGCAGTGACCGTGCGGATGATGAACTCCGTCGAGCCGATCAGGTCGGCCTTGTTCACGACATGTTCGTGGCATTCCGGATGGACGATGACCGTGCCCTTCGGATACTGCTTGCGAAAATTGTCGACGTGCACCGGTTGAAACATCTGGTGAACGCTGCAATGGCCTTTCCAGAGAATGAGCTTGGCTCGCTTGATGGCCTCCCGTGTATTCCCGCCGTTCGGCTGAAAAGGATCCCAGACGATCATTTCGTCACGAGGGATCCCCATCTTATTTGCCGTGTTGCGACCCAAATGTTCGTCTGGAAAAAACAAGATCTTTTCGCGTCTGGCCCAACACCATTCGATGACCGCCTTGGCATTGGAAGAGGTACAGGTAATCCCTCCGTGTTCGCCGCAAAAAGCCTTGAGTACCGCCGCGGAGTTCACATAGACCGCCGGCATGACCATCTCTTCGACCGGGATTACACGCCCCAGCGCCTCCCAACATTCATCGACCTGTTCGATCGCCGCCATGTCCGCCATCGAACAGCCAGCGGCCATATCCGGCAGGATCACCGTCTGATTCGACCGGCTGAGAATATCCGCCGTCTCCGCCATGAAATGCACGCCGCAGAACACGATGTGAGGCCGCTCTGACCGGGCGGCAGCCAGTTTGGCCAGCAACAGTGAGTCGCCGCGAAAGTCGGCATGCTGGATCACTTCATCACGCTGGTAGTTATGGCCAAGGATCATCACCCGATCACCAAGGACCTGCTTAGCTGCAGCCGTTCGTGCAAATAGTTCGTCCGCTGACAGCGCCTGATAGTTGGCAATCGGTCTCGGTACGGTCGTACTGATCATCTCAAATCCCTCGCACAAATAACGAAGCCTTATTCTACGATAACCCTCCCACTCATTCAATGAACCACCCAAGGGAAGAAGCCCTACACTCGGAAATCGCTCACCTGAAAGGGCATGGCGAACAATAGGTCTAATGGCCAATTGACTTCATTTTGTTGTAGGATTTATGATTCCTCCCAATAGCTAGGGGAGCCCCAGCGGCTGAGAGTCCGAGCGATCGGGCAACCCTCACAACCTGACCTGGGTAATACCAGCGTAGGGAAGCCGGAATAAAGCGGATACTGTGAGGATTCGGCCGTACCTTCGAACGGGGTGCGGCTTTTTTATTGTGCGCATGTGTGGTCAGCAATCAGCATTCAGCCATTAGATTTGGACACGAAGGACCGGCTGTTGACAGCTGAACGCTGACGGCTCATTTAGCAAGAAAGGATTTCCGTATGGATATCCACACTAAGGCAAACGGATCGGTCAATGGAAACGGGGACGGGATTCCAACGTCTGGATTAAGCACCACACCGTTCCCCGCATCTCACAAAGTCTATGTCAGCGGTGCCAACGAGGGCGTTCGTGTCCCTATGCGCGAAATTACCCTCACCCCGACGAAATCGATAAACGGCGGAACACCGACTCCCAACGAACCGGTAACGGTTTATGACACGTCAGGCCCTTTTACTGACCCCGCCATCACGATCGACGTGCGCCAGGGACTTCCCCCCTTGCGGCGCTCCTGGGTTCTGAGCCGGCAGGACGTCGAAGAACTTCCAGCCGTCACATCGATGTATGGCCGCATGCGCGCCGCGGACTCGAAACTCGCAGGGCTCCGATTCCAGCACATCCGCAACCCCCTGCGGGCGAAGCCGGGCAACAATGTGACCCAGCTACACTATGCGCGCAAGGGTTTCGTGACGCCAGAAATGGAATTCATCGCCATCCGCGAAAACCAGTCGCGCGCTGTTGCTCGTGAACTGGCCTCACGCAACGGCCACGGCGGCGGAATGGCACAGCATCCTGGCTTTGCCTGGGGCGCCGGCATTCCCTCTGTAATTACCCCAGAGTTTGTGCGGGACGAAGTGGCCCGCGGTCGCGCGATCATTCCCTCGAACATCAACCATCCCGAAAGCGAACCGATGATCATCGGTCGCAACTTCCTGGTGAAGATCAATTCGAACATCGGCAACTCCGCCGTCGCCTCGTCCATCGAAGAGGAAGTCGAGAAGATGATCTGGTCGATCCGCTGGGGCGCTGACACAGTGATGGATCTCTCGACCGGCAAGAATATTCACGAGACACGGGAATGGATCATTCGCAACTCACCGGTCCCCATCGGCACCGTGCCGATCTATCAGGCGCTGGAGAAAGTCAACGGGAAGGCCGAAGACCTGACTTGGGATATCTTCCGCGACACTCTGATCGAACAGGCCGAGCAGGGTGTGGACTATTTCACGATCCATGCGGGCGTGAAGCTGGCTTACGTGCCCATGACCATCAAGCGGATGACCGGCATTGTCTCCCGCGGCGGATCGATTCATGCGAAGTGGTGCTTGGCCCACCATCAGGAAAATTTCGCCTATACCCACTTCGAGGAAATCTGCGAAATCATGAAGGCCTATGACGTGGCCTTCAGTCTGGGCGATGGTCTTCGTCCCGGCTCGATAGCCGATGCCAACGACGAGGCGCAATTTGCCGAACTCGATACATTGGGAGAGTTAACCACAAGCGCCTGGCGCCATGATGTGCAGGTGATGATCGAAGGCCCCGGCCACGTGCCCATGCACATGATCCAGGTCAACATGGAAAAACAGTTGAAGGCCTGCCATGAGGCCCCATTCTATACACTCGGGCCGCTGACCACAGATATCGCGCCCGGCTACGATCACATTACGTCCGGTATCGGCGCCGCGATGATTGGCTGGTACGGCTGCGCCATGCTCTGCTACGTTACGCCGAAAGAGCATCTCGGCCTGCCCGACCGGGAAGACGTGAAGACGGGCGTCGTCACCTATAAAATCGCCGCCCATGCCGCGGACCTGGCGAAAGGCCATCCGGGTGCGCAGATCCGTGACAACGCGCTGTCGAAAGCCCGCTTCGAATTCCGCTGGGAGGATCAGTTCAACCTCTCCCTCGACCCAGACACCGCGCAACAGTTCCACGACGCAACACTTCCGGATAATGCCGCAAAAGTGTCGCACTTCTGTTCGATGTGCGGCCCGCATTTCTGCTCCATGAAGATCACGCAGGACGTGCGCGACTACGCGGCGAGCAAACAGGTAACCGAGCAGCAAGCGATCCAGATCGGAATGAAAGAAAAATCGGAAGAGTTTAAGAAGACCGGGGCAGAAATCTACAGATAGAAGGCGCTTTCAGCGAGCCAGCGGTCAGCTTGGAATTCTGAGCTGAACGCTGATGACTGATAGCTGACAGCTAAACGGAGTTGTCTATGTCTAAACCTAAACCAGCACCATTACGAGAACGCGACATTACACGGCAGATCGCGCGAGAATTCTACAAAGAGTTCGATCAACTGATCGAAAGCGACGTGATTATCGTCGGCGCGGGGCCATCCGGGCTTATTTGTGCGCATGATCTGGCGAAGATGGGCTTCCGCACGCTTGTCGTCGAACAGAATCTCGCGCTCGGCGGCGGTTTCTGGCATGGCGGGTACTTGATGAACAAGGCCACGATCTGCGAACCAGCCAATGGGATTCTCGAAGAAATCGGCGTACCCTGCAAAAAGATCAAAGAATGCGAGGGTATGTACATGGTCGATCCTCCCCATGCGACCGGCGCGCTGGTGACTGCGGCCTATCGCGAAGGCGCGAAGGTGCTGAACCTGACCCGTGTGGTCGATCTGATCTTGAGAAAAGACGGCATCCTCGAAGGGATCGTCGTGAACAACACCACAGCGGAGATGGCTGGCCATGACATGATCCATGTCGATCCGATCGCCCTGGAGAGCAAGATCGTGGTGGATGCGACCGGGCATGACGCCGTCGTCGTCGAGTTACTCCACAGACGCAATTTGTATAAACCGGTTCCCGGAAACGGAGCCATGTGGGTCTCACGCTCCGAGGAAGAAGTGATGGACCGGACCGGCGAAGTGTATCCGAATTGTTTCGTGATCGGTCTGGCCGTCGCCGCCGTGTACGGCACCCCAAGAATGGGGCCCGCCTTCGGTTCCATGTTGTTGTCAGGGCGCTACGGTGCAGAGCTGATTAAGAAGAAGTTGAAACAAGAATAACGTCACACGTCATTCGTTAAACGTCAACCGAGATATTTTCTCTATTCTGATTTCTCCGCACGATTGACGCATGACGGTTCACGATTGACGATCAAATATTATGGACATTCAGGATTTCTTACTGCAGGGTGAGGGCCACGAAGAAGACAAACGCGAGGCCTGGACGCTTTTTCAGCAAGCCTACGAACGGCAGATGAAAGGCGAGCTGGAAGAAGCCGTCAATTTATACAAACGGTCACTGGCGACACATCCGACCGCCGAGGCCTACACCTTTTTGGGATGGACTTACAGTTTCATGGGACGGCTCGACGAAGCGATCGAGGAATGCCACAAGGCTATCACGCAGGACCCGACCTTCGGCAATCCCTACAACGATATCGGCGCGTACCTGATCGAGAAAGGCGAACTCGATGAGGCAATTACCTGGTTCCAGCGGGCGATGCAGGCCAAACGATACGAAAGCCCGGCGTTTCCGCACCTGAATCTCGGCCGCGTCTATGAGCGGAAGGGGAACTGGATGGAAGCGATCGACTCGTACAAACAGGCACTGACTTTGAACCCGAATTATGCCCTCGCCAAAAAATCGCTGGGCCGACTAATCAGTTCTCTCAATTAGTGCGAGTTGGACGTGTTGATTCACACTCTTTCAGAATGAACTCAACCTTAACCTCAGCCCCAACTTTCTTCACATGAATCACAAAACTGTTCTGGTCGGCATCAATGATATCTTCTTTTACACCAAGGTGCGTGACGCCCTGCTCCCCCAGGGCTACAAACTAGAGAAAGCGCGGGCGCAGCAGGACGTGCTGGAGAAAGCCTCGACTACACACCCGGCCGCGGTGCTCCTCGACATGAATGACAGAATCGTCGATGCCTATCAGGCGTTGAAGACGTTGAAGACTGATCCGCGCTTCAAGACCATTCCCATTCTCGCATACGCGAATCATGAAGACGTGGACACGTGGAACAGGGCCAAGGCACTCGGGGTGACCAAGATCGTCTCGCGTAATGAATTTTCAGCTCGCACAAGGGATCTGGTGAATGAACTGGTCGCATCAAATGTGAGCGGTAACACATAAAAGTGGGATCATATTCCGGAAGGCGCCTTTCACCTTTCACGGACATACTAATGAAACAATCTCTCCTCCATACCCACCACACGCAGTTGGGCGCCTCGTTTGAGGAAAGGGCCGGCTGGAACGTGCCTGCCCACTATGGCAATGTCACGGCGGAGCATTGTGCCGTGCGGCAGACCGTAGGGATCGCCGACCTGTCCCATCGCGGCAAGATCCGTGTGACCGGCGACGACCGCGTCAAATGGCTGCAGAGCATTATCAGCAACGACATTCTTCTGCTCAAGCCCGGCCAAGGCTGCTATTCCAGCTTTCTGACCTACAAAGGGAAAATGATCACTTACTTCCGTTTGTACATGCAAACGGAGGCCATCATGCTGGAAGACGTGGGCGAAATCGGCGAGACGACGGTTCAAGCGCTCCGCAAGTTTTTGCTGTATGGCACCAAAGCCAAAATGGAGAACTGCGCGGAGAGCTGGGGCTTGCTGTTGGTCAGCGGACCCAAGGCCTCTCATACAATCCAATCCGCCTTTGGCGTCGACGTGGTCGACCTCAAGCCGGTGGATTTCGTCACTGCATACATTGGCGGAAATCATGCCTTGGTCCTACGCACCGAGGAGACAGGCGAAATTGATATCGAGATCTTGCTTCCCACGGCCAGCCTTGTGCCAGCTTGGACCGCGCTCTTGGAAGCTGGGACGAAATATGGCATCAAGCCGGTTGGAACCCATGCCCGAGAAGCTTTGCGGATAGAAGCCGGCATTCCGAAGGCAGGACCAGATTTGAATGAAGAAATCGTCCCCCCTGAGGCAAACCTTGAAGATAAAGCCTTCAGTTTGAGCAAAGGCTGTTATCCCGGCCAGGAAGTCGTGGCGCGCATGGACACCTACGGCAACGTCCGGCGGCATCTTGTTGGACTCGTCCTGAAGGATGCATCCATCCCGCCGAACGGCGCCAAACTCTTCAGCGGCGACCGCGAAGTCGGCTGGATCAGCAGCGCCGTCTACTCCCCACAGATGAACAAAGTGATCGCATTCGGCTTTCCTCTTCGAGACTTCAGCAAACCCAACACCGCCCTCTTAATCGAAATAGACGGGAAGAAGCACGACGCAACGGTGCATGCGCTGCCTTTCTATAATCGCGTGGTACCGAACGAGGCTGCCCCCCTCAGATGACGCCGGTCCATTTCTTGTATTTCATCATCTCACTTCCCGATAGAGCAGTGCTGCAATAGCTTCCCGACGTTTATTGTTGAACCACAGAGTGAGTACTATATCGCTGATCGACAAACCACCCAATCTACACAAATAAGCTCACGGATCATGAAGCCCTATCTTTTACAGCGTATCACCATTAAACCAGAGAAATGCGGTGGCCGCCCGTGTATCCGCGATATGCGCATCCGTGTTCAGGACATCCTCGACCTGTGCCGCTGTATACATGCTAGCGGCTGGGACATTTGAAGAAGAGATCTTGCAGGACTACCCCCTACTTGGAGCATCACGACATTCGAGTTACGATCAAAAGCTAACTCTGTTTCCCTCGCGTACGACACATAGGGTTTATATGACAGGAAACCAGCAAGAAGCCCCCCTCGCGATCACACCTTATGAAGCAGCAGGCGGGCTTGAAGGCATCACCAAACTAGTCGATGAGTTCTACGTCAACATGGATGCATTACCGGAAGCCAAGGTCATCCGGGACATGCACCCGCCTGATCTGGCTGAATCGAGCCGCAAATTGACGTACTTCCTCTGCGGCTGGCTGGGAGGTCCCAAGCTGTTTCAGCAGCACTATGGGCCCATCAGTATTCCCGGCGCGCACAAACGATTCTCCATCGGATACGAGGAACGCGATGCCTGGCTGCTGTGCATGCAGCGAGCCCTTGCCGTCCAACCGTTCAGCACTGAATTGAAGGACTACCTTTTGGCGATGTTGAGCATCCCGGCGGAACGAGTCAGGCAAGTGAACTCGGGGGAAATCTAGCACGATCTGGGAAGCCGCGGTCAGCGCTCTGGATTTCTCGCTGCAGTCACTGCCAAGGCAAACTTCAGGAGGCTGGCCCGTTCGTCGTCGTCCAATGCCAACAGTAGATGCGCTTCTTCGCCATGCATCAACCGCAGGCTCAAGAACGGTTCTTCTCGCCGCTTTTCCCGGTTGTCCCACATCGCGTCAATCAACTGCACCTTGTCCAGTTGGCCAACCGATACGACATCATACCGAAAATAGGAATCCCCGATAACCATGTCGAACAGCACGTTGCCCGCCGTGAGCAGGACTAGATTAAACCGCCCTTGGTCCTCATAGCCTTCCGGCAGGAATTTATTGAAGTGACAAAGCGCAACTTTTCGATCGCCTAGCGCCGCACGGATGTTGGCCTTTAATGCAGAGTAGTCAATTTGCAAAGCCTTTTCGTCAGGCCCCGTAGCAGCCACCGCCGCGGCTTCGACTTTCGAAAACACCTCATCCGCTAAGATCAATCCTGGCATGTCCTAATCTCCCTCCATGTTGGCAACAAGTAGTCGTACCGTACCCGGCCACCGGTAAAGATTGCAAGGGATCAACGGGAGGGCCTGCGAATTACTGAGCAGCCAGGCGGTGAGAAAATCGCGTCTCTCCTGCGTCGTCTACAACCGTCACATCCAACGTAGTTTTCGTGACTCGGACGAGGCCGAAGTTGTGATACCCACCCTCGTTGATCAAGCGCGTTGGATGCAGCGAATCATTCGCCGGTGTTTCCCGACCGGGTCGCGCTGAGAGTGGCCCGGCGACGAATTCATGGAAGTCGATTGCGCGGTTTTGGTCCGGATCATAGGCGTTGGCCTGCACATAGTGCACATCGCCTGCGAGAAACACGACGTTCTTGATCTTTCGGCTGAGCATACTCTCAATCATCACTTGCCGCTCCCATTCAAACCCAGGCGCCATGGGCCCAGATGCCCACCCATCACTATACCCTGCCCCTCCTTTCGGCACCGATAACGGCACCGACGTGGCAATAATTTTCCAGGTCGCCGTCGAATTACTGAGTCCCTCGAGCAACCATTTTAGTTGGGCAGCGCCCAGCATCGTCTTGGCCGATCCGTCACGATCTGTGTTACGACTTCGATACTGGCGCGTATCCAGAATAAATAGCTCAAGATCCGCTCCATACCGGAAAGTGCGATATAATCGATGGGGTTCGTCTAGATGCGCCGCGATCGGCCAGTATTCCCGCAAAGCTCGGCGGCCCTCCGGCATCCGTTCATCAAACGGGCCTGAAAAATCGTTCCGCACTTCATGATCGTCCCATGTGACATACACCGGAACACGTTCAAGAAACCGACGCAAAGCAGCGGCACCCCGTTGGTAGCGATGCCGTGCACGATATTGATCCAGCGTCGTCGCCACGAAGTTTGCCCCTGGCTCATTCGGCGGTACGGCACAGACATCATCACTGTAAATGGTATCACCGAGAAATAAGAAGAAATCGAGGTGCTGTCGTTGCATCACATCGAAGATCGGATAGCCCCCTGCCCCCTGCCGGCATTGGCCTTGACCACCGAGATCACCGCTCCAGGCAAAAGTAACAGGCGCCGAGGTATCGGCATCCGATAACGTCGTCAATTCACCCCTCGCCGCAAGTCTCGGTTTACCCGAATGAGGAAACTCCCCGCCTTGTGCAATTAAGACGTGGTAGCGGTAACGAGTTGCAGGAGTCAATCCGGCTAGAATGATGGACAGGGTATAGTCCGTGTCCGCTGTCGCCGTCAGTTCCGTTGACTTTGGCACCGGCACAATCACCGTCGCCAATTTTGAGATCTTGTCCCACAGAGGGGGCGTGGCCCATTCGACCTGTACCGTCGCAGGCCCCTCAGTCCTCACCCAAAGTACGGCGCTGGTCGCGCTGACATCACCTACCGCAATACCTTGCGGTAACAGATCTGCGGCGAGGATAACCGAGTCTCCAAACGGGCTGTTCGGAGGTAGTCCTTCTCTTGACGGTGAGATGCAACTAACAAGACTAATTGCCAGGAGGAAAACAGGCAGCAGAATCCACTCGCGACGCATAGGAGCACGTCCTATCGCATCGAGCTTGGAGGTCAAGCGCAGGCCTTGAAAATCTGAGAAGCCGACCGGCATACTGCACGACATTGAACGAGGATATTGCGATGCGCGACTCCAGCTGCTGCGTTCCTGACTGCCAAGCCCGGCCCTATGCCCCTGCCGGCACCCGATCCGTCTGTAAAGATCACTTCCTCAACTTTCTCACCTGGCGACGCCGCCGAGGCCCGCAGATGTTTCACAAGTATGCTGCGATGACCATGGGCGAGCGCGATACCATTGCTGCCGAATGGCAAAAAACCCTCCACCTCGACGTGGCCCCCGCTGCCACGCCGAAGAACTGAACGAGTACAGTTGTTCCCTTACAGCGACAGGCTATACATGTAGAACTCCTCGTCCCGTTTCCATCCTAATGCTTCATAAAGTCGCTGTGCAGTTGTGTTCGTAATCGCCGTTGCCAACTCTAGACGCACAGCCCCAGTGGCACGAGCAGTTTCCGCAACGGCTTTCAGTAACATCGTGCCGACACCGCAGCGACGGGCAGCAGGGACAACATACAGATCGTGGAAAATAGAAATCGGCGCGGCGAGGATCGATGAGAAGGCGGGAAATACCTGCGCAAATCCGATGACTACTCCGTTCGGATCTTCAGCAATCAATACCACTGACTCATGACGCGACAGCCGTTCATTCAGAAACCGCCGAGCAATATTCAGATCCGACTGCTGTCCATAGAACTGGCGATAGGCGTCGAATAACGGAATCAGCCGATCTATATCTAACAACGAAGATCGGCGCACCGTGTGTCCCATAGGCTCAACTCAGCGGGTGCACTCACACCCTTTCTTGCGAGCATGCAGCGAGCACTTCTCCCCTTACCACCACCAAGGATTAGGGCCTGGGGATGTTTCGACTGCGCGCATCTAACAAGGACCTCCTGAGGCCGCACGTTGGGCGAGCACAGTAGACCACTAGGCTCCACGCACTCTCATCTTGTCACCGGCGACCCATGATGATGAATCAATAACCACTCGTCGCCGATGCGCTCATAGAGGTTCGTTGCCAGCACCTTCGCTTGCTGCGATTCGTCGGACTGCTGCGTGGTCAGGTTTTCCACACAGAGCACCCAGGCAATATCCCCCGCCACCTGCACCATCACATTGGTGAGATCGAATTTCATGGAGAAGGTATTGTTGAAGATCAGCACCCAGGAATCGCGAACGGCAGGCCATCCCGACCGAATCGTCCAACCAGGATGAATGCAGGTGACATAGTCCTGATGGGTCCAGACCTCATCCATCGTGGCAATGTCGAGACTCTCGAACGCCGCGTAAAATCTTCTATTGGCTTCTGTGACTTCCTCGATGCGTTGTTGCAACACGGCAGTCCTACCACTTGAGTGAGTGCTATCATATCGTACGCGAACCGAGTAGGGCGAGGAGAATTTAGACGGCTCTCACTGAGACGAGATCAGTAGTGGCCGGTTAACTTGCAACGATCTGCGTCAATAATGAGTATGGGGGCAGATTAGAGAGCGATTTATTGTGGAACCGATTTGAAATCAGTTCACCCATATTCCAGGTCAAGTAACGTCCAGCGATTGATTGCTCTAGGGGTGCGCTATGAGCACGGGCAAGACGCTGTTCGCACAGATCATGGAGTTTCTCCCTATGTGGTGCCCTACCCAACACCACGATTTCCTGCTTCTGATCGTCTTCGATGATGAACCTCTTAACACGATAAGCGCTCTTCCTTTCTTTCAAAATGCCGCTCAAACAGCTCGGCACGGATCAAAGCGTTTCATCGGTGGGCCATGCGGTCGACGGCCCTGTGATATCGGGATCGTGTGTTGCACGGTTCGATTCTGTAAAATGACGGAGTCCACGACATTCCCGCAATTCATACAAAGCCAAGGCTGCTCTCGAATTTGCTCTTCTCGAGCACTATGGTCAATACACCGTTGCAGCATCATCATTCCTTTGCAGCGCTCACAGTTCATAGCAACTCCTTTCGGGTAGTGATAGTTACGCCCGAGCGTCTTGGCTGTGTATGGAGGTCACGCCATGTTCATAGCAACTCCTTTCGGATGGCGACAGTTACGCCTCTGTGAATCTTTGCAACGCGGGAAAGAGCCGAGCCATGATCGGAAGCTACCTTTCATAAAGCAGGTCCTTCCTGACAAAGGCATCGGCTGTCCCATACAGGGTCCGTATAAGCCTCAGGCAAGTCAAGAAATGCGGTCAGGATCACCGCTGGCCAAGGGACATTGATTTTCATCTTGATGGTCGCCTCATACCCATTTGTCATCAGCGACATCATCATAGTATCCAGCACGACGAGAGCCGGGTGAAGCGCAGGCGACTGAGAAATGGCATCTGGTCCCGAATAGGCCTTTCAAACGATTTCGAATTTGGAGCGGCCGCCAAGCCACTGTTCCAGGTGCCGCAGCATCTCCAGGCTATCGTCAACCCAAAGCGTACGAAGAGGCCCCCTCTACGTCAGTTCTGCCCGATGCGTTCCAGGCCTGAACTTCTATGCGCTGCTCGCTGACCTCATCCAGGGCGGCAAAGATGTCAGAAGTGACAGAAGAAACCCATCAGGTAAAACCCTGATAGCACAGGTAATGATCCCTGAGGGGGCTCACTAATTTCATGGAGGAACTGCAGGATGAATGTTGGAGGAATTACAGGTCCGGCTGAATCAATCCAACACGCACCGCAAACCGGACAAGCCCAGGCACATCGTGAATTTTGAGCCGTTCCATTAGGTGGGCTCGATGGGTTTCGACGGTCTTCACGCTCACATTCAGGCGCTGCGCGATATCTTTGGTGGTATGGCCCTCTGCAATGAGCTGCAAGATTTCACGCTGGCGCATGCTAAGCCTGCCCAAGGGACTGATGGCGCCATCGGACTTGTCTCGATAAGACGCGATCGCATACTTCGCCACCGCCGGGGTCAGATAGGATTCGCCCCTGCTCACCGTCTTAATGGCCAATTCCAGCTCCGCCAGCTCGGCCCCCTTCAAGAGGTATCCCGAGGCACCCGACTGCAGGGCCTGCTGGAGATACTCTTCATTGGCATGCATTGACAGCAAGATCACGCGAGTGGTGGGAAATTCCTTGACGATCCTGGAGGTCGCATCCATCCCGTTCAATTCCGGCATCGCAATATCCATCAGCACCAGATCCGGAGCGAAGGCCTGTACAGCCTTGACGGCCTCCCACCCGTCTCCCACAGTGGACACGACTTCGATATCGTCAATCCTTTCCAACAAAGCCCGCATCCCGGCCAAAACCAATTTATGATCCTCGGCAATTATCACTCGCAGACGGCTCATGTGGACATTACCTCAGTCGTATCATGCTGCTCGGGGAAGTCAGGTGTCGAGAGTGGGAATCGAATGAGAATCGTGGTTCCACGGCCTGAGGTTGAAGAAATCTCCAAGATACCGCCCACCAGCCTTACCCGTTCTTCCATGCTGAGCAGTCCGATGGATTGCCCTTCCTGCGCCCGCTGCCGCGCGGACGCCACGTCGAAGCCCCTGCCATCGTCTTGAATGATCAGCGTCAATTCCTCTTCCTGTTGATGTAACATGAGATCGATGGTCTTCGCCATCGCATACTTCGCGACGTTGGTGAGCGCCTCCTGCACAATGCGAAAGCAAGCCACTTCGATCGGGGCAGGCACCCGTTTAACCATGCCCTGTACGGAGAGCGCGAGGGTCCATCCGTTCCGGTTCGCTTGACGGCTCGCATACCATCGCAGCGCCGGCACCAAGCCCAAATCATCGAGTACAGACGGTCGCAGATTTAAGGCCAGTGTGCGCACTTGAGTCAGCAAATGATCCACCAGCTCCAGACTGTCCGTGAGGGCATCGGCACGGACTTGCCCCACTTCGCCATGCTTGATTTCTTGCAAATCAATTTTCAGCGCGGTCAATAATTGTCCGATTTCATCATGCAGATCGCGGGCTAACCGGCTTCGTTCTTCCTCCTGTACCTGCATGAGCCGGCTGGACAGTTCTCGAAGAGAATAGTTGGCATCGCTTAATTCAACGGTGCGTTCCTGCACCTTGATCTCCAATTGCTCGTGGGCTTTTTGCAGGAGGGCTTGCACGCGTTTCTGTTCGCTGATATCACGAATAATTTTCGACACGCCGAGGAACTGACCGGCCGCATCTCTGAGCGGAGAGACGGTGACCGAGACATCGATCATCCGGCCATCCTTGGTCAACCGCACGGTGTCGTAGGTATGAATCGTTTGCCCCCGTACCGTCAAGAGCACCCATTTTTTGTCTGCCTCGCGATGCGGCGGAACCAAGTTCAAAATCGACTTACCGATCATTTCACTAGCGGCATACCCGAAAATCTCCTCCGCTCCCGCATTCCACGTGGTCACGAATCCATCGGGGGTTACACTCAGAATGGCATCGCGGCTGCTTTCCACGATCGCCCCCAATCGCCTCGTCGCATCGTCGAGCTTTGCCAGTTTGGCGCGCCACACCAGTCCGGCCGTGATCCAGACAAAAATGACAGCCACCAGACATTCGAACACACCAGCACCCAGCGCGCTGCTGGGATCAGAGAAGATGGACTTCCTTAGCAACAACACCGTGGCGACCGTTGCCACGATATAAGCTGCGCTCGACCGTTCGATCCACAGGCACAACAGTATGGCAAACGCATACCCAACCCAGATCTGGCAGCCAATTGAGGTCAGCATGTCGATGCTGGCTGCCGTGCCTACGGCCAGCAGAACCAGAATCTGAGGATATTTACTGTTCATAACCGTACGTCATTCGGCAAGGCAAGATGGCTTCTGATCCGAGGAGAGCTGGCCGACTGTGCCACGACACTATATCACGAGTGCGGCTATAATGCTCCACTGCAGGGGCGGGGATCGAGACCTGAAAGTTAGCTGTTAACTCTACCTCTCAGCCGTTTGGCGATTGACCACCCACACGCCAGCTAAGATAACACTGATACCGAGGAGTTCGATCACGCCGACTAACTCGTGCAGAATCAGCGCGGATAAGCCAATGGCGGCGACCGGTGTGAGGTTCCCCAGCACCGAGGCTCGCGACGGACCAACTCCCTTCACGCCGAAAAGCCAGGCCTGCTGCGCCACCGCTGTGGCAAATACCACCAGATAGCCGAGCGCCAGCCAATCGGACGTCGTGACCGACGCCAGGCCTGCATCCATGATTTTTCGATCGGTCCACAGCAGTGGGACTTGCAACACCGTCGCGACCAACAGCGTCGTCCAGTTGACGGTCAGCGCCGACACCCGCTCCATGATAGTCCGGCTGCCGATGCTGTACAGCGCCCAACTAAGCACACCAAGGAACACCAGGGTGCCGCCGAGCAACGGTTGCTCTCCGGCAGCCTGAAATCCCGCGACCGATACCAACCCGACACCGGCAAACGAAAGCAGGGCACCTAGCCAGACCGCGCGCAACGGCACGTCGCGAATCAACATCGCGGAGAGCAGCGTCGTCACGACCGGGCTAGCCCCAATGATGACACCACCCACAGCCCCGCTCACATAATTCAGTCCCATCAGAATCAGCAGATGATTGCCCAAGACGCCCAGGCCAAGCAGGCCCAGCAAGCGGGCGTCGGACCAGGTGATGTGGAAGGTGCCTCGCTCCTGCCACCACCAGGTTGCCAAGAGAATCATCAATCCGCCAATGTCGCGGAGGACCGAAGCCTCCACGGCGGAAAAGGACCCCAAGGCCATCTTCTGCGCCACGATCGAGCCGCCCCAGAGCACCGCCGCGAGCACGACCGACCCATAGGCCACTGTCGTAGTAGGGTGTGTCATGGGCATAGGACATATCGCCGTTTCCGATTACCGTCAAGGACTATATTCGCGATGCAGCTTCCACCTGAATCCCCGCAGCCATGGAGGACCAGAATTTGGTAACATAGCCCGGCGAGCGTTACTATGAATCGCCAAAATTGGATCGGATCAATCGTCCTCGTTATGTGTGTCCTCGTCCTGGGCTTCGGCCTAGCCACTTGGAAATACGAATCTCTCGAAGACGAGCAGACGGCGTCGACCAATCAGTCCGAGTTGATGGAGTCCGTCACCGTCGCCGTCGCACGCGCCATCGACCATCGCCACACCACGACGTCGATCGGAACAGTTCTCGCACTCCGTTCGGTGACGCTGAAGAACGAGCTGGCTGGAACGGTCCGCGACATTCGGCTCATCCCTGGGCAGATTGTGGAAGCCGGAACCTTATTGGTGGCTCTCGACGTCTCAGTTGAAGCAGCGGAACTCACGGCCCAAGAAGCCCAGGCTACACTGGCCAAGACCGTTCTTGAACGTCGACAGAACCTCCGCGAGGAGCTCGCCACGACACAGGAAGAAGTGGATCGGGCGCGCGCGGACCTGGATATCGCACAAGCCCAGATGGCCCGGATCAAAGCGATCATTGCAAAAAAGACGATCCGCGCTCCGTTCCAGGCCAAAGTGGGCATCACAGATGTCCATCCCGGCCAATACCTGGAGGAGGGCACACTCCTGACCACGCTGCAAGGCGTGGACAACGCCGTGCATATCGACTTCTCGCTCCCCCAACAGATCGCTGCGGGTTTGCACGTCGGCGAATCGGTTGAAGTCTACGCAACTCGCAATCCCACTGCGGTTATGGCGAAGATCGTCGCCCTCGATGCACGCGTTGATCCAACGACTCGAAACGCCATGGTGCGTGCCAGAATCGAGGGCACCCGTTACGCGCCGGTACCAGGATCCTCCGTCCGCGTCCGCATTCCTGTTGGCTCCATGCAAACAGTCGTGGCTATTCCGGTCAGTGCGTTACGCAAGGGACCTGGAGGGGACCAGGTGTTTGTGGTTGCACAAGACAAGGATGGCCGCGCCAGAGTACATGCCCGCCAGGTTGAAAGCGGGGCCATGCTCGCTGACGAAATCGTCATCCAATCTGGACTAACGGCCGGGGAACGGATCGCCGCCCTGGGTTCGTTCAAACTTCGCGACGGCATCCTCGTCACCATCACAGAGACGGCTGAACAAACACCAACAGACCAGCCCGCGATCGGAAGACCGTAATCAGAGCCATTATGCCCCCGGACACGACCCGCACATCGTTGACTGATTTGTTCATCAAGCATCCCGTGTTGGCAATCGTTGTCAACCTCGTCATCCTGCTCGCCGGGTGGCGAACCATGACATCCCTGCCGGTGCAACAGTATCCTCAGATCAAAAACTCGCTCGTCGTGATCACCACCATGTATTACGGTGCCGGCGCCGAAACCATTCGTGGATTCATCAGCACGCCGATCGAACGGGCAGTCGCCGCCATCAGCGGTGTCGACTACGTGGAATCGATCAGTCGGGCCGGGATCAGCACGGTGACCGTTCACCTAAAGCTCAACCATGACAGCACGGCGGCCCTAGCGGAAGTGACTGCCCGGCTCCAACAGGTCCGGTCGGAGCTACCGCCGGAAGCCGAACCCTCCGCCATCGACATCAAGCGAGCTGATCGGCCTTATGCCTCGTTCTATTTGAGCTTCAGTTCGACGGAACGAACCGTCCCTGCCGTCACCGATTGGCTGCTCCGTACGTTACAGCCCCGGCTCTCGACGCTCCCCGGTGTCCAACGAGTCACCTTCGAAGGGGAGCGCCAAATAGCGATGCGGATATGGATCGACCCCGATCGGCTTGCCTCGTTCAATCTCTCCCCTGGCGACATCCAGGGTGCGCTGCGACGGAACAATTATTTGGCGGCGGTCGGCCGTACCAAAGGCAATCTCGTCCAAGTCAATCTGCTTGCGAATACCGATCTCCGGTCAGCTGTCGAATTCGAGGAACTGATTGTGGCCGACCGTGGCGGCGCCATCGTGAGGCTCAAGGACGTCGCGTGGATCGAGCGGGAAGCTGAAGAAGCGACCCTGATTGCCAAGTACGATAAGACGGAAGGCGTCTATCTCGGTATCTGGACGGTGCCGGGTGTCAACGAAATCGACGCGGGCCACCGCCTGCGCGACGAGATCGAGCGAATCCGACCGACGCTACCGGGCGATATCGACATGAAGCTTGTCTGGGACAGCACGATGTTCATCCGGAACGCGCTGCGGGAAATCTCTAAGACGTTGGCAGAAACAATTTTGATCGTCGCGTTGGTGGTCTTCCTGTTCATGGGGTCGGTCCGCACGGCCCTCGTCCCGCTTGTCGCGATTCCGGTGTCACTGATCGGCGCGGCCCTCCTCATGGCCGCCTTCGGGTTCAGCCTCAATCTGCTGACCCTCCTCGCAATCGTGCTGTCGGTTGGGCTGGTCGTGGACGATGCCATCGTGGTGGTCGAAAACGTCGAGCGGCATGTGCGATTGGGGCAATCCCGCATCGAGGCGGCACTGGCCGCCGCCCGTGAACTGTTGGGCCCAATCACCGCCATGACTATTACCCTCGCGACCGTCTATGCTCCCATCGGATTCCAGGGGGGGCTTACTGGATCTTTATTCTGGGAATTTGCCATCACCCTGGCCGGCGCCGTGGTGCTGTCTGGACTCGTAGCGATTACTCTTTCGCCCGTCATGAGTTCGCGATTCGTGCCCCCACAGGGGAAAGAAAGCCGGTTGACCGCGTTTGTCAATCGACGGTTCGAGGAGGCGCGTGCGCTCTATGCCCGGTTGCTCAACGGTGCGCTTACGATGCCATGGGGATTCGTGATCGCCGCGCTCCTGATTGCGGTCGCTGCCTGGCCGCTGTATCACTTCTCGCGCCTGGAGCTGGCCCCGGTAGAGGACCAGAATCACATCAGCCTGTTTTTCGAAGCGTCACCGGACTCAACGGTCCATGCCACTAATCACCAGCACTTCCAAATCGTCAACGCGATCACCGCCATCCCCGAAACCGATTATACCTGGTCGCTCACAACGGCGTGGGGCGGCTTCGGCGGGATCGTCATGAAGGATTGGCATGACCGGGTTCGCTCGACCGAGGAGATCTATGACGACGTGTTCGGTGCAGTCTCGCAAGTACCCGGCCTTCGGGTGTTTCCGCGCCTGGATGCCCCGTTGCCGACTCCAGGCCAGTACGACGTGGAACTGATCCTCCAAAGCGAGGTGCCCGCGGAACAGATGCTCGACATGGTTGGGGCGGTGCTGGGGGCAGGCTGGCAGAGCGGGAAGTTCTTATATGTCGATACTGATCTGAAGATCGACCTGCCGCAGGCTCGTGTGGTGTTGGATCGTGAACGGCTCGCGGATTTGGGGCTCGATCTGGCCGGGGTCGGCCGCGAACTCGGCACGCTGCTCGGTGGGGGGTACGTCAACCGGTTCAACTACTTCGACCGCAGCTACAAGGTCATCCCGCAACTAGGTGACCGGGACCGTGCTACCGTCGATCCCCTGCTTGACCTCAAAATCAAGACGCCAAGTGGGCAGTTGGTGCCGATCTCGACCTTCACCCACATCGAAACGAGCACCGCGCCACGTTCGTTGAACCGCTTCCAGCAGCGCAACGCCGTCCGCATCTTCGGCGGCCTCAAACCAGGCGTGACGAAGGAAGGTGGTCTCCGCGTTCTCGAAGCCGCCGCAGTATCCGCCGGACCGCGTGTGATCATCGACTATGCCGGCGAATCGCGGCAATTGCGCCAGGAAGGTTCGGCGCTGACCGTCACACTCGGTTTCGCCATCGCTCTCATCTATTTGGTACTGGCTGCCCAATTCAAGAGTTTTCGTGATCCATTGATCGTGTTGCTCGGCTCGGTACCCTTGGCCGTCTCCGGTGCGCTCGTCGTCAGCTTTCTCGATCTCACGACGATCAATATCTATTCGCAAGTTGGTCTCATCACCCTCGTCGGATTGATCGCCAAGAACGGCATCCTCATCGTGGAGTTCGCAAACCAATTGCAAGCACGCGGGCGCTCACGGCTGGCGGCAATCCAAGAGGCGTCAATGACCCGGTTGCGACCGGTGCTAATGACGTCGACGGCCACCGTCTTCGGCCATCTGCCGTTAGTTCTCGCCATGGGCCCAGGAGCGGCTGCCCGTAACAGTATCGGAATGATGCTGATCACCGGCATGACGGTCGGCACCCTTTTTACCCTCTTTGTCGTGCCGGTGTTTTACTCGCTGATCGCCGCGCAACATCAACAGGATGAGTCGAGCACAATGCCGAAAGAGGTCGAAGCAAAGGGGTTGGTGACGGCTTAGCCCGCATGATTCATATACCATTCTGCTCCAACTCTGCGTTCCTTCCACCGGTTTGAAAAAGATCGCCACCCTGCGTACACTGGGACGCATCATACATCAGCAACGCGTCACGTGCGCGCGAATGATGGAGGAGGCCTGACTTGAAGACTCTTGCGACGTTGGAACCTCTCACGGCGAGACTGCTGGACATTCAGCGCATCAACAGCGCTACTTCCGTGCTGTCGTGGGATCAGGAGACCTATATGCCGGCCGGCGGAGGTGAAGCGCGGGCTGAACAAATTGCTGTGCTGCAGGGCATGGCCCATCAGAAACTGGTGTCCCCGGACATCGAGAAACTTCTGGCGCAATGGATCGACCCAGCTACGGGTGCGGCCTATGAGCAGACCGGTGACCTGTGGGACGAGCCGTCCCGTTCGCTGTTACGAGAGGTCTGGCGGGATTTCAACCGGGCCAAGAAGCTGCCCTCCGATTTCGTGGTCACGCTGAGTCGCGAATGTTCCCTCGCTCAACAAGTATGGGCTGAAGCCAAAGAGCAAAACCGGTTCGCCATGTTCCTCCCAAACCTTCGCACTGTGCTCTCCCTTAAACGCGAGGAAGCGCAATATCTCGAGTACAAGGATTCGCCCTACAATGCACTGCTGGATGTGTACGAGCCTGGGGCCACGATTGCCACCCTTCAGCCCGTCTTCTCCACACTCAAGGCCCGCCTCGTTCCCCTCTTGAAGAAGATCACCCAGAGCCGTGTTCGCATCGACGACGGAATCCTGCGCCAGTCCTACGATCACCACCAGCAGCTTGAATTCGGGCGGCTCGTGCTGATCGCCATGGGCTACGACTTCGAGCGCGGCCGGCTGGATCTCTCAGCCCATCCGTTTACGACATCGTTCCATCCGACCGACGTGCGTGTGACCACACGCATACACGAGCACGAACTCCAATCCTGCCTGTTCAGCTGTATCCATGAGGGTGGGCACGGGCTCTATGACCAAGGACTGGACCCACGCTACTACGGCACCCCGCTGGGCGATTCGGTCTCCCTCGGTATCCACGAGAGTCAGTCGCGCCTCTGGGAAAATTGTGTCGGCCGATCTCGCGCGTTTTGGCGTTTCTTTTATCCGATTCTTCAACAAACGTTTCATCACCAACTGCGCGTGGTCGATGTCGAACAGTTTTACGCCGCGGTCAATTGTGTGAAACCGTCATTCATCCGTGTCGAAGCGGATGAGCTGACCTATAACCTGCACATCATGCTGCGCTTCGAGATTGAGCGGGATCTCATCGAAGGCAAGACTCAGCCTGACGATCTGCCCGCAATCTGGAACCGGAAAATGGAGGACTACCTAGGCATCATCCCCACCACCGATGCGGCAGGTGTCTTGCAGGACGTCCATTGGTCGTGCGGCGCCTTTGGGTACTTCCCAACCTATACGCTAGGCAACCTTTACTCCGTGCAATTCTTCGAACAGGCCCAGCGTGAAATTCCCCACTTGGATGACGAAATCGCGGCAGGACAATTGCTGGTGCTGCGCCGCTGGCTGGAGCAGAAGATCCACCGCTGGGGCCGCATGTTCACACCAGATCATTTAGCGCAACGCGTCACCGGTGGAACAATCAGTCCCGACCCGTTTCTTGCCTATGTAGAAAAGAAATACGGCGAGATCTACCAAGTCTGACCGATCGGCACAAACTTGCCATCGTACCCCATCGCGGCGTTGAGCTTGGCCAACCATGGGGGGGGCAGCGTAAACTCGGCCTGCACCTCGATCCGGCCCGGCACGAGCAAGGTCGTGTGAAACACGATGTCCCGGATAGGAATTTTGAATTCAGGCTGCTGCGGGGTACTCAATTCGACGGCCTCGACGGAGCCGGTGATGGCCGAGATACTCTGCGGCCCATACGCCGCGACCACGGCATTCATGATCTCTTTCACTTTCTCATTGACCTCCTCTCCTTCAATCGCCGCCAGCAGGAGTGGGATAACGCCGTTTTGCGCTTGATCCGAGAGTGTGAAATTCTCGATTCGCCCTTTGCCCCGCAGCGACAGAAGGTCATTGTCGAGATCCTTGCTGAACGCGCCGTACGCGAACCGGAAAAATTCGAAATGGAACCCCTTGAAGCCTTTCCCGAACGTTTGGAGGGCGCAGAGAAAGCACAATTGCTGGAGCTTGACGTCGCTCGACAACCTGTGCGGCTCGGCCAGATGCAGGAGATAAAGCAGCAGGGCTCGATCGACGGTAATCTGATTCGGCGTTCGCATGTGTGTGTTGGATGGCTGACGGCACCAATGCACTATAAACAGACAGGGGAAAGATCGTCAAACCTGCCATGCCCATCGCCCATCGATCGCTCTTGACCCTCCGTTCCGTTTCGTCTTTAATGGGGCGTCTTACAAAACCGGTGATTATGTCGAAACATCAAAAAGAAATGGGCGTCTTGAAAGAGCACCTCGGGAAGCACCAACTCAAATACACCCGCCAGCGCGAGCTGATCCTTGACTCCTTTCTCAAGCAGGAGCACATCACGGCGGAAGAGATGTACCATCAGCTGGCGCGCAAGGATCCGCACTTGGGCTTGGCAACCATCTACCGAACACTCAACCTGTTTTGCGAAGCTGGCCTCGCTCAGGCCCGACACTTTGGGACACAGACCCAGTACGACAACATCTCTCACAAAGGCCATCATGACCACCTAATCTGCACCGACTGCGGCAAGATCGTGGAATTCGAAAATTGTGACATCGAACGCCTTCAAGAAGAAGTCGCCACGCGCAATGGTTTTACGATCAAGACTCATCGACTCGAACTGTACGGTCTCTGCGCTCGCTGCCGTCATTGACCCCTGCTTCTTGCTTCTGCTATTCTTTTTGAGACGGTTTATCAATTTCAAATCTGCAGAAAGGACTTGTCTTGTGCGACACGTCGCTGATTACTTGTCGTTACGCTCCACTGCCAGACACCGGTTGATCATTTTGTGCCTCTCACTCAGCTCCTTACTCACGGCTGCCTGGCTGGTGTTTCCCGAAACCGTCACAGCAGCGGACAAATTGACGGTCTACTCAGGGCGCGCGGAGCGGCTGATCAAGCCGGTCTTCGATGCCTTTACGGCCAAAACCGGCATCCAGATCGATCTGCTTTCCTCCGGCGCCACCGAACTGATCAATCGGCTGAAAGTCGAGGGCGACCGCAGTTCCGCCGATCTCCTGGTTACCAATGATGCCGGCAGTCTCGAGCTGGCCCGCACTGCTGGATTGTTCCGTCCCGTGAACGTGCCGGAGATCGATCACGCCATCCCGCCGCAATTTCGCGCAACGGATAACAGTTGGATCGGCTTGTCCGGACGCTTTTGGGTCATTGTCTATAACACCACGATGATCAAAGCCGGCCAAGTTTCCTCAATCCTCGATCTGGCCAACCCTGAATGGAAAGATAAGATCGCCGTCCCCAACGCCGGCAGCGAGTATTTGCAGGCTGGCGTCTCCGTCATTCGCGCGAGTATCGGTGACAAACGCACCACACCCTTTTTGCAAGGTCTTCGAGACAACGCCGGCACCCAGGTTTACCAAAAGACCTCTCAAATTGTAGAGGCAGTGGCCAAAGGCCAAGTCGCCCTGGGTGTCGTGAATCACTATTACATGTATCGGCACCTTGCGGCACAACCGACCGCGCCGCTCGCCATCGTGATGCCGGACCAAGAGGATGGCGGAATAGGGGCCATTATGAACGTCGCGGGGATCGGCATCCTCCAGCACAGTCCCCATGCCGGCAACGCCAAACTCCTCATTGAATTCCTCGCCTCCCCGGCGGGCCAGAAATTGTTCACGGAACTCGACAAGGAGTATCCGCTGCATCCTGAAGTGAAGGCCGACTCGGCGCTCGTTGAGCGCAAGAGCTTCCGCGCCGCAGCGATCCCATTGACCAAACTGGCCGAGTTGCGCGAACCGACGATGCAGCTGATCGAGCAGGTCGGCCTTCGGTAACCCACGAGCCTGCTTGTGACCACTGCACGACCCCATACCTCCAGCCCCCTTCAGCTAGTCTCGCTGGCCAGTGCCACGCTGATTGTTCTGCCGCTGGGCTATGTCACCGCGCTGGCCTTGTCGGCCGATCTCGCTGTGTGGCAGCGTCTGTGGGCCACACGCATCCCGGAATTGCTGCTCAATACCGTGTCACTGGCGGGAACTGTATCCCTGCTGACACTCGTGCTGGGGGTCTCCACCGCTTGGCTGATTACACGCTACGAGTTTCCCGGACGACGGGTGTGGGAGATCGCCCTCGTGCTGCCGCTGGCCATGCCGACGTACGTCCTGGCGTATATCTTCAACTATCTCTTGGGATTCGGCGGACCGGTGGAACAGCTCTGGCAATCGATTGCAGGCCCTCACGCAAGGATCTTCTCGCCGCAAAGCTTTTGGGGCGCCACCGTGGTGATGGCACTCGATACGTTTCCGTTTGTGTATCTCCTCACACGCAGCGCGCTCTTGAGCATGAATGTGTCGTTCGAGGAAGCGGCCAGGACCTGCGGCATTTCTCAGGCACAAACGATGTTCCGTGTGACCCTACCGTTGCTGCGTCCATCGATCGCGGCCGGCACCGCGCTGGTAATTCTCTATGTCGTCTCCGATTTCGGCGCCGTGTCTCTGCTCCGCTACCAAACATTAACCTATGCCGTGTACCAACAAATGACCGGCCGGTCCGACAATACCGCCGCAAGTATTCTGAGCATCCTCCTGGTAGCGCTCGCGCTGGTGTTCCTCTTGACGGAGCGGTGGTTCCGCCACAAAAGCCGGTTCTATCAAACAACGGGGCGCTATCGGACACCGCAGCGCATGTCCTGCGATTGGCTCACAACATCTTGGTTCACGGTCTATCTTTCCGCCGTTGTCGCCACCTCATTCGGCATTCCAGCCTATCTGCTCATCCAATGGAGCCTCACTCCAGAAGCGCAGGCCATTGTGGACACTCGGTTTTTCGGCTTTGTATGGAACAGTGCCGGACTCTCGACTCTCGCCGCCACCGCCGGTGTGACGATCGGCTTTCCGATGGCCTACCTTGCAAGCCGAAAGCCAACGTGGCTGAATCTCGGCTGTCTGCAGGCCGCCTATGCCGGCTACGTACTGCCGGGACCCGTGGCCGCGCTGGCAGTCCTGGTCTTCGTGCTCAATCTCACGCCATTCATGTACGGCACCGCCATCGTGCTCGTCATCGCCTATGTGTTGCACTTTCTACCGGCCGGGCTGCAATCGCTTGAGCCGGCACTGCAACAGATCACCCCCAACCTGGAAGAAGCGGCCCGCACGCTGGGAGTCGGCGTCCGAGACACCTGGCGCCGTGTGACACTTCCGCTGATCCGCAACGGATTCATCGCCGCCTGGGTCCTGATGTTCCTACAGACCATGAAAGAACTGCCGGCCACGTTGCTGCTGCGCCCAGTGGGTTTCGACACCCTGGCAGTTCGCGTCTGGTTGGAAGCCAGCGAGGAATATTATCAACTGGCGGCGCCGCCTGCGCTGTTGATCGTGCTTGTGGGCCTCCCAGCGCTGGTACTGCTCCTTTCACGTGGCTGGCGCTCAACATAGGTTTGACAATGGCTCCTGATTCACAGTCACCCCGTGCGAAAACTGAGCGGCTCGGCAGCCAAGCCGACTTGTATGCACCAGCGTCTCCGATCTTGGAGCTGCGATCCGTCTCCTGTGCCTATGAACCAACCCGATCGGCTGTGCGCGATATCTCCCTCTCAGCACGGGAGGGTGAAATCCTCTGCTTGCTCGGACCGTCGGGCTGCGGCAAGACAACCATTCTTCGAGCCATTGCTGGCTTTGAGCCGGTACGGTCGGGGGAAATCTTTCTATCGGACCGCTTGGTATCTTCATCCTCCGACACTATTCCGACGGAGGAACGGCAAATCGGTATGGTCTTTCAAGAATATGCGCTCTTCCCCCATCTGCGCGCCGCCGACAACATCGCCTTTGGTCTCGGCCACCTCGCTCGGCCTGAACGCGAGCGGCGGATTCAAGAAATGTTGCGACTCACCGGCTTGGAAGGGTTGAACCGCCGCTATCCGCACGAACTGTCCGGGGGACAGCAGCAGCGTGTGGCGCTTGCGCGAGCCTTGGCGCAGAATCCGGTCGTGTTACTCCTGGACGAGCCCTTCAGCAATCTCGACCCCGATATGGCTAGGCGGATGCGACAGGATCTCCTCGCCTTGTTGCGCCGGATGAAGACCACGGCCATCCTCGTTACCCACGATCATGACGAAGCCTTCGCCATGGCCGACCGGATCGCCGTGCTGAACCACGGAGTATTGGAACAACTGGACAGACCCGAGATGATTTACCATCTTCCCGCCACGCCCTTCGTCGCGGATTTTGTCGGGCAAGCCGACTTCGTCACTGGCCGCATCCAGCACGGTCTTGCCCACACCGAATTGGGAGAGTTTCCCAATACCCTTGGCAGTGCCGAGGGAACCTCCGTTGTCGTCATGATCCGTCCCGACGACGTACACCTCATACCAAACACGTCGGCCGAACCACGGATCGTCGCGCGACAGTTCAGAGGGTCGGAAAATCTGTATGCCGTCCGGCTCGGTTCCGGCCAGATCATCCACAGCAGTGCAAGTTCAACCAGCGTGTATTCAGAAGGGACAGCTGTTGAGATACGGGTCGCAGCAATGCACACAGTGCTGTTCGCAGCCGATTCGATCTCCCCTCATACAGACGGCCCCACAGGCCATTCAGCCTCTCGCGCCGGAGCAGGATCGGATTGAATTTTCCCGTTGACACAGTCGGCCATATAATGGTAATGAGAAGTATTATCAATTTTGAGACAATGGAGTCTGGTCATGGATGCTCTGAAAGATATGATTGATTATGGGGTCATCGGGCTGTTGCTGGCGCTCAGTGTATGGGCAGTAGCCATCGCCGTCGAGCGATGGCAATTTTATCGACGCATCGATCCCGCTCATTACCCTAACAAGCAGCTCTTCGAGATTGCCCTGACCAAACGGCTGGTGGTGATCGGAACTGTCGCGGCCAATGCTCCGTACATCGGACTCTTAGGTACGGTTCTCGGCATCATGCTAACCTTCCACACCATGGGAACCTCCAAAACGATTGCTGTCAGTTCCATCATGGTTGGGCTGAGCCTGGCGCTCAAGGCGACGGCTGTGGGTCTGCTCGTGGCTATTCCCTGCGTCGTCATGAACAACGCGCTCCAGCGACGTATCACCGAACTTCTAACGCTGTACCAGGCGCACCACCAACATGAATCGTGAGCTGAACCAAATCAACGTCATCCCCCTGGTTGATGTCATGTTAGTCCTGTTGGTGATCGTCCTCACGACGGCCACCTTCATCAGCACCGGCCAGATCCCCGTTGACTTGGCCAAATCCACAGAAGCCGGAGATCGCAAAGATGTACCGGTCATCATTACGCTAACGGCGGAAGGGCAGCTGTATCTGAACGACTCAGCCGTGCCGGAAAACGGGTTGCGGATCGTGCTCGAACCACATCCCCGAGAATCACTGGTCGTCGTCCGTGCCGACAAGGTCACGGTCTTGGAACGATTCGTCCAGGTGGTCGATGAAGTGCGTGGTCTTGGCTTCGGACAAGTCAGTTTGGAAGTGGTGAAATCGTGACGACTCTTTCTCGTAACTGTCCAGATGCCGCATACCGACACAAGCAGGGCTGGATCTACTCCGTGCTATTTCATGCGATGACGGGAACCAGCGCCTTCGCGCTGGCATCGAGCTTGACACCGTCGTTTGAGCCGGACTCCTTCAGGTGGAATGTCGCGCTAGTGCAATCTCACGCCCCTCAACCAGCAACACCCCTTGTCCCGGAGACCAAGCCGCAACTCAGACAGATTCAGCCAGTCGTGAAGCCCGTTCAGCGGCAGGTCGTGCCACCGGTTGAAGACATCACCCTGGTCAATCGCACGGCGACAACCATAATCCCTCAGACCGTTCAACGCGAGAAAGTCAGTGAGCCGATTGTGCCGCAGGATAAGATCATTCCGGAATCACAGCCGGCCGAAACCAAGATCGCCTCGATACAAGAACCAATCACGCCTCCCGTCCTGGAGCCAGTCGCAGACCTGGTACCTCAGCAAGCCGCTTCTGAGCCGGCAGCCGTGGTGCACACGGCCCCTGTAATCAAGGCCGACTATGGGTGGCTGATGAAGTCGTTGTTAGGCCGGATCGACGAGCTTAAAAACTATCCGCACATGGCGCGCATGAACCACTGGGAAGGCAAGGTCGTGCTTCGGGCCGTCATCAAGGATGACGGCCAAGTGCTTATGGTCGATGTGCAGGAAAGCTCAGGCCGTTCCATACTCGACAACGATGCAATGGAAACGCTTCGCAAGGCCTCGCCGTTGAAACTGGAGCAGCCCCTGGGAAAGCCTCAGGTGGCGATCTTGATGCCGATCAGCTATTCGCTTCGATAGATGTGTATGAGGAAGTTAGTGCCGTGCTAAATCGACCTCGCCCGCATCCGCCTCTTAGCTCCCCATAGCTGGAGCTCGTTTCTCAACCGTAGCGGCCATCAGAGGAGCCCCTACAGAAAGGTAAAAGTGATGTCTGGATATTGGTTTTTGATAATGAGAATGAGAACTAACTTTATATCGTGCATGCTGGCCACCATATTCGCAATGACGGCTCCCAATACGGCAACCGCCGAAGAACCTGCGGCCGCGAAAAAGACTCCGGCTTCGGAGATATCCGCTACGTCAACGCAAGAACCGTCCGATGCACAGACACCGGCGGAGTCGACGGCCGAACAAAAGACGCTGAAAATCCCATTAACGGAAGTCATCGGTACTGCGGCAAACGCGTTGGACCATGTCCCAGGATCGGGGAAGGTCGTGACCAGCGAGAGCATCGAGCAGAACCATCGACTGACGATCAATGAAGCGTTGCGCGAGGTTCCGGGTGTTCATGTCCGGGACGAGGACGGCTTGGGCATCAGGCCCAATATCGGTATTCGTGGTCTGGACCCGACGCGCAGTAGAAAAGTACACATTATGGAGGACGGCGTGCCGATCATGCTGATGCCCTACGGCGATCCATCCTCGTACTATTTCCCGCCGATCTTCCGGTTTGATCGCATCGAAGTGCTCAAGGGCAGTGGGCAACTCCTCTATGGTCCGCAGACCATCGGCGGCGTAATGAACTTTATTACGCGCATGCCGTCGACCACCCCAGAAGGCCACTTTCAGGTCTGGGGCGGTAACTTGAACTACCTCAATACGCATTTCGATTACGGTGGCACGTGGGGGAAGAGCGGGTACTTGATCGATTACACCCATTCGCAAATGGATACTCCCCGATTCACCAACATCCGCGCGAAGATCGATGACCTGACGTTCAAAACTGTCCAGGAACTGAGCGACCGGACCCAGATTACGGGGAAATTTAACTATTACCGTGAGAACTCAGGGATCGGGTACCAAGGCTTGACGCAAGCCGAATGGGCTACCCGCGGCGAAGAGAGGCAGACATCTTTCATCAACGACAATTTCGATTTCATGCGGCTCGGTTACCATGTGGCAGTCAACCACATGTTCACCGCAAATCTCACCTCGACCACGAACCTCTTTGGCCACTACATCTCTCGGGATTGGTCGAGACAAAGCACGCTTGATGCTGTCTCATTCGGCAGTAATGCCCTCCCGGCGGCCACTGTCGCGGCGGAGCCTGCCAACACACGATACACCAACGAGCGCGAATATTGGGTCTGGGGGATCGAGCCCCGATTCCACTACATACATTCATTGCTCGGCATTAAGGCCGAAGCAGACTTTGGTGCCCGCTACATGTTTGAACAATCAGACCGGAAACAGCTCCGCAATCTGGTCTCTGGCATAGGATCTCCCTCTAGTTGTGCTGGAGTTATTGGTGGAACGCCGTCCAATAACAGTTGTGTCGGCGAGAACAATAAACGAACTACCAATGCCTATGCCTTCTTCGCTCAGGAACGGTTGTTCCTCGGGCCATTCACCTTGACACCTGGATTCCGGGTCGAACATATCAGTTACGATCAAGACAATAGACTCGCAAGTGTCAACAATGGAACCGGCGCCTATGCAAAGACCACCTTCACGAAGGTGTTGCCGGGGGCCGGTATTACCTATTCGCCTCTCAAAGATCATACACTCTTCTTTGGCGCGCATCGCGGGATGTCGCCGCCGCAGGTTTCTGATGCGATCTCCCTTACTACAAACCAGCCCGCCGATCTCGGCCCAGAATTGAGTTGGACCTACGAATTGGGGGCAAGAGGTAATCTCACGCCGTGGGCTGGTTATGCGATCACCGGCTTCCAAATGGACTTCGACAATCAGATCATCTCGCAATCAGTGGCGGGCGGTACCGGCGCGACGTTGACGAGCGCCGGCAGAACACAACATCGCGGGGCCGAAGTCGCCCTGAGGATCGATGCGCTGGATGCTGTGACCGACCGAAACGATCAGGAAGATGTCACGCTCGATTTCAACTATACCTGGGTAGCCCAGGCAGATTTCAAGGAAACACGAAACAGTTCTCTCTCCGCTTCCGCACTACTATCAGGAGAGGCGACTACATTGAGTGTCAGTGGAAACCGTCTCCCTTACTCTCCGGAACATTTGATCACCGCTGGAATCGGCTATGCCAACCGGGGCTTCAGTTTTGGTCCATTCAACGCCCGGATAGAAACCCAGTGCATCAGCGATCAATTCGCGGATGACCGGAACACTGTCATTCCCACGCCCAGCGGACAGCGTGGCCTCATCAGAGGCTGGTGCATGCTCAACGCGTCGATCAATCAGCATGTGAAGAAGATCCATACGACCTTCTTCTTCACGGGCAAGAATATGTTGGACCATGACGTCATCATGGACCGGTCACGCGGTATCTATCCCGGCCTGCCAGCTCTCTGGCAAGCTGGAGCCAAGTGGACGTTCTAACGTAACCTGCTGGACGGACGGTTCAAAGATTGTCCACCTGCCGAGAAAATTCACCATGAAACAGCATCACGCCGATTCCATCGCGCACATGGAACGGTCACCGGAACAAGTACGATGCTTATGCAGGCAACTTCATGCCCGTATGGTCGACACGGGCATCGAGCTGAAGTGCAACCGGTGCCGGCACCTCGTCACGATTTTGTTTTCACGCATCGCCGGCTTTCCGGACAAACTGATGAACTGACTGATCGTTCATTGACAGCAGCGGCCAGAGGGTGACACCCAGAGCCCAGGATCACATCGATGGTCCCGGGCTTTTTATTGTCGTGGAGGGATGCCATGCACACGAATGTCACGGAACATATCGAGCCGGCGCTCCTGACCATTTAAGAGATGCTCGGCAAAATCGACCACCTTCATCTGCCGGCTACGTCACGCCACTGGGTATCCCCATGGCCTCAGAGGAGCATTCATTCCATTGAGCGCCAGAATTCTGGCCGTAGCCGACGCGTTTGAGGCAATTCAGGTTCCCAATGTGCTGGATCGAGTTCTCCGTGACCACATTACGCTCAGAATCCTGCCTGTCGCGTCAGGAACACAATTAGGCCCGACTGTCGTGACTACACTCTCAGCCGCGATGACCGAGTCCCGTGCTGAATAGCTCAGCTCTGCCAATTGGCGGCGAGAATGTCCTGGAACTGCGTCTGATGTTGGGGGAAGCCCACTCCTCCGGCCAGATCGTCCGAGCCCGCAGGACAAGATCTTCTAATCTTACGCCCGAGACGCAATCGAAGGTACGTTACACGGAGGCGATGTCGACGCGGCTGGCCTCGATGACCCAATCGCCCGTACGGTGAGGGGCAATCCCAACCCCACTATCAACGGCACCTGCCACAACGTCTTCTAGCAAGGCACCCTCACGGTGACAGTGCTGTTTCGGAAAAACACGAGAGCTCGGCAGGTGATCCCCACCGAGCCCTATTTCGCAACCTTCTTGCTATGACTACTTTTTGATCTGCATCGCCAGGTAGTTTTCGAGCCCGGTCTGTTTAATCGTCCGCAGTTGCGTTTCAAACCAATCGATGTGTTCTTCGGTATCGATGATCATGTGCTCAAAAATATGCCTGGTCGTGAAATCCCCCACCCTGGCACAGTGCGTAATGGCCTTCCGAAGCAACTCTGCGTCCTCCCGCTCAAATTCCAGATCCGCAGTGATCAGCGCCGCCACATCGCTCCCATGCGCGACGGCATCCAGATGTTCGACGTCTGGCGTCCCATCCAGATAGAGCACATGGTCCATCAAGCCGGAGGAATGGCCGACTTCTTCGCTGGCCAGATGGCTGAAATGCTCATGCAGCCGGCTATAGCCCCAATTTTTGCACAAGGCCGCATGCAGCAAGTATTGATGCACCGCCGTCAACTCCGCACGCAACACCTGATTGAGCAATTCGAGCACGCCGTCTTTGGCTTTCATCATTCCCTCACGATTCTTTCTTGATCTGCTCGGCCAGATAGTTTTCCAGGCCGACCTGCTTGATTGTTTCCTGCTGGACTTCAATCCAATCGATATGCGCATCGACGTCTTTCGCCATATCTTCGAACATATGGCGCGTAGTGAAATCCATGACTTTCGTACAGTGAGCAATCCCTTCGCTCAGGAGTACCAGCATTTCCTGCTCGGCCTTGAGATCCAGCTTCAATTGTTCCGACACTGTCTCGCCAACATGGACGGCGTTCATCCGCTGCACGTTCGGGACACCTTCGAGATAGAGGATATGGCCGATGATGTCATCGGCGTCCTTCATCTCATCGATGCTGCGCTCGCGAACCTTGTGGTACAGCCGTTCATAGCCCCAATTCTCACACATCTTCGCGTGAACGAAATATTGGTTGATGGCGGTGAGATCCGCCGTCAAGACCTTGTTCAGGATATTGACCACACCTTCTTTGGCCTTCATGCTTCGCCTCCTTGCATCAAGTAAATTCCCATTCTGCGTATCCTCCTCTTATCGGTTTTACACGACGATACAAGCGTATTATATTATCGCACTTTCGCCTCCCGTCAACCTGTTCAACTCCACGGTGATGATCCTGCTTCTCAGAGTCGCCGAGAACGATTGTCAATTCTGATTCGCACGGTACCCCGCACTCTTGCAACGTGCCGTTCCGGAGTGGTAAATTTCTTTGCGTCGCATGGTCGAACAGTCCTGGTCTCACAGTCGTTGTGCGGACAGGGATCTGATTTCGGGGTTATGCCCCCAAAAGATTTGTTTGTCAGGAGCATTGCGGCCACGCTCCTAGGTAGAGCCATGATCCAACACCTCGTTCAAAGAGCCGCTATCCTCTGCCTTTTGATCGGTGGATTTTTCCCGGCGTCAGCACTGGCCCATGGCAATGTGACGCTTGAGGAAGACACGTGTATGCGCCGCATTGGCGGCAACATGGTCCATTTCAGCGCGTACCAGCCACAACATGAGCCCAAAGCACAATATTGCACGGAAATCCCCGAAGACGGTGACACGTTTTTGGTCGTCGACCTTGTCGATCAGAGCCTGCGGAATTTGCCGTTGGGGGTGCGAATCGTCAAGGGACAGGGCGCAGGCGGGAAGGATGAGGAAGATCAGACGGTTGCCTACTGGAAACCGGCTTCTCACCCGGACGGCGTGGTTCGTGGCGAAGCCAAGCTGGAGAAGGGGGTCTACCGATTGATCATCACCGCGGAGGGCTTGAGCCCTTCGTCCTATCTATTGCGGGTCCAGCAAGTTGACTATTCGAAGTTTGGCCGCAAGGCGGTTGGGCCGATCATGGTCCTGTTGGTATTGGCTTTAATTGGATATGAACTTTCAAAAGGTGGGCGAATACGCCGGTGGCTTGACTCCCGCCGCACCGCACCATAACTCTACTCGATCGTTATTCTTACAACGTGATGGGATAGGATCAAACCACGCACATGCATACTCATCATTTCTGTCATTTTTTAACAAGAGGATTGTCATGACGTCTTTCCTTCGCGGGGCACTCAGCACCGGATGCGCACTCATTCTCAGCGGAACGCTCGTGGTCACACAGGCCCACGCCCACGGCGGTCTTTCGATGGCCGAAGATATGTGCAAACTCACGGTCGGGCCGTACATGATGCACTTCACGGGGTATCAACCTGCCAACACGCAACAGAAACAATTCTGCGAAGACATTCCGGGCACCGGCCAGACGATCGTCGTCCTTGACTATATTGAGCAGGAGCTTCGCTCGCTTCCGACCGAGATTCGGGTCATCAAGGATACCGGCGCCGAACAAAACCTTGACGCTGTGACGGTTCTGCACCTGCCGGCCAAAGTGTACCCCAGCGGTTCAATTGATTTCACGCACACCTTCGCGGAGCCTGGCAAATTCGTCGGCATGGTGATCGTGGGGGAGAAAGGGGAACATGTCTCTCGCTTTCCGTTCTCCGTCGGAGATCCCAAGGTTTTTTCCAAAGTCTTGAACATTTATATGGTTCCGGTTGTCGCGCTCGCCGTCGTCGGGGTAATTTATCTGATGACACGCACCCGCAGGAAAACACCGGAAGCGATGCCATCCTAGGCCGTGCGCTATTCACGATTTGCATGCCCGTTGCGTAGCGATAGGCATGCGCAGAGTATAGAGAAGTGAGGAACTCATGATGTCTATTCAATCTCTGATTCGTGCTGCCATTTGCTTGGTCGTGCTCGCCCTCGGCGCTCCGTTGACGGCACAGGCCCAGCACGGGCACGAGCTGGCGACGGATACCTGCGTACTCCATGTCGGCCCGTATAAAATGTACTTTAACGGTTACCAACCTGAAGCGTTCCACGACCAACAGTTCTGCCAGGAAATTCCTGGCATCGGACATACGGTCTTGGTGTTCGACTTTGTCGAGCATGAGCTCCGCTCCATGCCGGTCGAAGTGCGGATTATCCAAGACACCGGCTCGGAAGCCGACCTCGAATCCGTCACCGTCGTGCACTTTCCCGCCAAGATTTATCCGACCGGTTCCATCGATGTGAGATTCAACTTCGACCAGCCTGGCAAGTTCGTCGGGTTGGTGTCGATCGGGGACAAGCAGGAGCACCTGTCCCGACTTCGGTTTTCGATTGGTGAAACGGGAGCCGTGTCGCACTTGCGCCACTACCTCATGATTATCGTACCGCTCGCTGTAGTCATCGGCGTGGCGGTATTCTATGGGCTTCGCGATCGGCGTAAACCTTCCGTCGCAACGGTTTCTTCGTAGACATGGCCGACCGGCGCGCGAAGTCCCTGCGCCGGAATAGTCGTCCGTACATGACCGGGCACAGTTTTCCGCGCACGGTCTGGCATGAGGAGATGAGAGGATGAAGCCATCGAGGGTTCGTACGTTCCTGCGGAGTCTGCTGGCCGCAGCAGCCGTGATGACCGCGCTGGGTGCCGCTCCTCCGCCGGCGCTGGCTCATTCCATGCTGGTGAAAGCGGAGCCTCCGCGGCGCGCCGTCCTGGCGAAAGCGCCTAGGCAAGTGCGGCTGTGGTTCAATGAGGACATCGAAGGCGATTACGCCTCACTAACGGTGCTCAATGCTGACAAACATCCTGTTACAGAGGTCAAACCAACACTCGTATTGGATGACCCGAAATCCATTATTCTCTCGCTGCCGAAATTGGCGCCCGGCAAATACTCCGTTAAGTTTCGGGTGCTCTCGGTCGACGGCCACGTGGTTGATTCCTCCTTTGACTTTACAGTGAAGGGCAATGTGCAAGGAAAATGATCGAGGTCGCCGGGGTACTGTTCCGTTTCCTCCAACTCGCCTCTAACATGATTCTGATCGGCGGATGTATCTTCCTGACCTTCGCCGAGAGAAAGAGTCTTTCGTCCGATAATCCCTACCTGATCAGATTGAGACAGGCACTCCCCTGGCTGGCCATGACGCTTCTGCTTGGCTTACTGGGACTGCTGGCCACCACGACAGCCCAAGCGACAGGCGTTTCCGAAAACTTCTGGCACCCCGGAGCCTGGTTGGACTTTCTCCACAAGACCAGAATCGGCTTCATTTGGACTCTGCGCGAAACCAGCGCGCTTGTGGTGTATGGACTCACCTGGTTTGCGCGCGCATCGCCGGGTGCGGCGTGGCGGTACATGGTCTGCGCAGTCGCCGCTTCGCTGACGCTTGCGATCGGTTCGTTTGCCAGCCACCCGGCGGCTGAAGAACAGTCGCTCGTCACAATCCTCCCCTATGCACTGCATCTCATTGGAGCAAGCGTGTGGTTCGGCGGGTTACTCGGTGTACTTGCCGTCCTCATTCACGCTGCCTACACACATCCGCAAGGCTCAATGGAGCGGTCCGGTATCACCATCTTGAAGCAGTTTTCATCCATCGCACTGCCGTTGATGATCGGCATCGTAGCCACCGGTCTCGTGGTCGCCGATCGAATGGTGGGCGCTAATTACGCTGCATTGTTCGCCACAACGTATGGGTGGCTGCTGAATACAAAACTGACCCTGCTGGCCGTCATCCTGTCGATCGCCGGACGCGCACACTTCGTGTGGCTCCCATCGCTCGAACACACGGAGAACCTGACTCCTCTGGTTTCGGATCATCTGCGAAAAAAATTGACGATCGAATTTTTGCTGGCGGTACTGCTTGTCGTCGTCGCCACCTTGCTGGCGAACGCCGTGCCCGCTAAGCATGAAATCATCGATCACTGGCCGTACCCATTCCGATTTTCGATCGATGCCACGTGGGGCGACTGGCTGGTGCAAACGGTCGTCTGCATCGGCGTCGCCCTGCTGATTCTCACTGGAACGATGATCGTGCTCGGCCGCACCAGGCAGTGGGGGGCGTTGCGGCGCATCGTCATTCCTGCCTTCTTGGGCCTCTTGGGAATGGCCTCGACCTTTTATCCCATCGCCGTGCAGTCATACTCTGAGACGTACCGGAAAACTCCTGTGCCGTTTGACGCCATTTCCATCGCCAACGGCGCCGACCTTTTTGCCGCGAATTGCATCCCCTGTCACGGTCCTCAAGCCAAGGGTAATGGCGTGCTCGCCAAGACCCTGCCGAAACAGCCCATCGACCTCCTGACAGAACCCCATACCGCCATGCATACCGCCGGCGATTTTTTCCATTGGCTGACCTATGGCCGATTCAATGGCATCATGCCGGCCTTCGGCGAGAAACTCTCCGAAGAAGAACGGTGGGACTTGCTGAACTTTCTCCATGCCAACGCCCGCGGCTATCAAGCGCGCATCATCAACTCCCGTATTCTTCCTGAACAACCATATATGGTTTCTCCCAATTTCTCCTATTCGGCGCAAGACGGATCTAGCGGGACCCTGAAAGACTTTCGAGGCACCCAATCAGTCCTGCTGGTGCTCTTTTCTTGGCCGGAGTCGAAAGAGCGACTTGCACAACTCCAGACGGCCTCTTCGGTGATCAGCGGCACCAATACAGCGGTCTTAGCTGTACCCATCAATGCCCTCAGTTCTCATGACATAGAGGCCCTGTCGGCTTATCTCCCGCTCCCGATCGTAACCCAAGGGGCAAATGAAATTACCCGTAGCTATGCCCTATTCCGGCGGACGATCACCAGACCCGATTTATTCGGCAACGGGACCTTGCCCGCACACATGGAATTTCTCTTCGACCGATTCGGCTTTTTGCGGGCTCGCTGGATTCCTGAAGGGGAGAGTCCCGGATGGACGGATCTCAGCCTCTTGCAACAACAAATCCAGCAACTCAATCGAGAAGGAGAGATTTTGCCTCCTCCGGATGACCACGTTCACTAGACAAATCTGCGAATTTCGAGTAGCCCTTGCTTGACCGAACTTTCTCTTGCATTTTAATTACTTAATACTTATCCAAAACACTTGGTATTCTCCATCTGCAAGCGGACCTATGCGTCAGTTTGTCCCCCCTTCGAACCTGACTCTTCTGATGATATTTTACTATTAGAAACCCCGATATTTCCCTTGACTCATAGCGGAGCTTTGTCGGATACTTCGGGCCGGTGAAGAGGGACAATCTTCACATGTTTTTATATGAAATGGGTAAGGCATTGCACAGCATACGTTTTTCCTGAGTAGAGAGTCGTCGTAGTCATACTATAACTAACCGAAGGAGGTAGGAACATGGCTGGAGACAGTTCGGGAAGGGGATATGACATTTCGCAGTGGTACGATTCTCGGCCGGTGAAGATTGGGTGGTTGGCGATGCTGGGGATCGGGGTATTCTGGGTGCTCTACCAGCGGGCGTTCGGGTATTCGCACGGGCTGGATTC
>Ga0194132_10001023_pt1 | contig 56648 bp, 45 predicted proteins | sample TA2KigOf80mmetaG_FD_148612 | JGI IMG/M metagenome (GOLD analysis project Ga0194132, IMG submission 148612) | Freshwater microbial communities from Lake Tanganyika, Tanzania - TA2015054 Kigoma Offshore 80m | ecosystem: Environmental > Aquatic > Freshwater > Lake | place: Tanzania: Lake... | reverse complement strand
AACATCTTAATATCTCATTAGATGTTGAGTTCAAAAAAACAGTACTGCCCCCAAAGTTGCCCCCACACTCTCGGTATCACTCACGATTTGCGCTCACAAGATCGATTTTATGATTCGCCATCTCACGTGCGAGCTCTTTTGCTAATTGCGAAACGTGCGGTGCGTCCAACTGTCGCGGCTTGCCAAGATCACGGATAATCTCACCCTGTCTCGCAGTCGCGACCTGGCCATAGCTGCAAAACGTCGTGAGCACTTTCTCGTGTCCGAGGTTCTGACTCCACGCCTTGAATTCTTCGGGGGTCTTACAAAGTTTCTCACCTAGCTGAACCAAGGTATTACGCAGGCTGTGCGGATGAAAATAAGACAAGCCGACCGCCTCAAACGCCGCACGGAATATTTTGCGGATCGCCGTCGCGTTGCTCCAATGGTTGCGCTTTAGGCCCGCCACCTCGAAGCGATTCCCCTCACCCACGATAACCTTGGTTGCCGGGAACAACGGATCGTCGTTCCCCCATAACTTTTCTTGCCGCAAATGAGTCACCCAGTCCTCGACAATATGCACGATTTCCTCACCAACCGGGAAAAAGGCAGTCGTGAAGGTCTTACTGAATTTGGTTTTCACATCGCGGGCATCCTGATTGACGCTACTGGCTGCTAAATCCACATGCTTCAGGCTCATGGACGCAATGGCGCTGTCCCGTGCACCGGTGAGTAGCGTGAAAGCCACCACAGCCCGATCACGGCGTTGGATTTCCGTGTTGCTTGGCATGGCGGCAATGACGTGCTTGACCTGTTCAATCGTCGGGAATGGTCTTTCGCGGCGTGCCGTTGCGATTCGGGTGTCCTTTTCTGATGGATTGAAAAAGTCAGCGTCCGAATACTTAAGTCGCGACTTGTAGCCGGGCTGTCCAGCAAGCCATTGGAAGAATCGTTTCAGCGCAGTCAACGTGGCGTATATCGTCGCCTTGCTCCATTTCGCGCCCGTGACGCTGCTGGTTTGCTCTGCAAGGTGCCGTTTGAAATTGACCGCTTGCTGATGATGGAAGGCTTTGAAGTCGCGATAGCCCGTATAGCCTTCAAACCGGGCCAAGGCTTGAGCGACGCCGTCAATGCTGGCTTCGGCTTGCCGCTTGGCTTCTTTGAGAAAGGTGAAATACTCCCGCTTAATTCTTTCGTTGGTGGGATTGTGTTTTGACATGCTCATCTTACCCCTTCCTGAAAGCACAATTTACGGAGACTCTACTACTCTCGCTTATGTGCTCTCCTACCTGCGGCACTGTGACGTTCAAATTGCCGCAAACCTGTTGCAACTTCGCCGGATTTATCCGTCGGTAAATCATGGCGTCGCACACTGGGCAGATGGCGACGAGGTTTCCAAGCGAGGGCGTCAACGGCTTGTATTCAGCCATGTCGCCGGCTGGTTTTTGCGGTGCCCGGCACCCTACACAGTAGATTTCGCCGGGCTGGCACTTCCGCTTATTCTTTTGCCGTAGTCCTTGGAGAAATTCGGCAAGCTCACGCCCGAGGATCAACGTCGGTCGCTTGTCATCAACGGTTGGCAAGCCGCGCTTGATCCAATGGCGCACGGTATTCCGATGGCCACCAAACAGTCGAGCGACCTCCTCGACCGTGTAGCTGCGGTGAATCTTGACAAGCCGGTGGTTCGGATGGCGTTTGCGCCTGCGCCGCTGTCCCGCATCGACCGCGGATAGGCTGTGGCTCACGCGCTGGCCTTTCGGCTTGCTTCAATGCGTTGGCGCAACCAGTCTTGGACCTCGGCTTCTAACCAGCCGACGGCGCGCCCGCCTAAACTAACCGGCTTGGGGAATTTGCCTTCGGCAACTCGTAAGTAGATCGTGCTGCGCGAAAGCCCCGTGCTCCGCTTCACTTCGGGAAGTCTTAGAATTGTGTGCATCGTCGTTACACCTCCGTGGATTCTTAGCCTTAATGGCGAAAAATCACGGCAAACGATGTAACTACGGAAAATGAAATGAGAAAAAAACTTTTAGACCTCCGTGAAGATTCACGCGAACGTGTGAATTTTCACGGAAGGATGATTATTCGGACATTAATGCTGGTCAGTCGCCTTCGGCTTTCAGCTTCAGCTTGATGCGATACGCTTTCTCATTCTTGTAAGGGTGGAACGGGTCTTCATTGAGGTGGAAAAAGTCTTTCAGCGATTCCGACAAAAGTTGTTTTTGCTTGCGTATCCTATCGGCGGCTTCTGAATCGTCCCAGCTTATCTGGCCTTTGCGATCAGCCAACAACCGCATTAGTGCCCATTGGGAATTTGGCTGCCGGTTTCGCCCATCTTCAAACCCCATGTCCTTAAAATCCAATGTCGCGGTGGTTGAATTAGCAGAAATCCTAGCTTCATGACCATTCACAAACTGAATCGTGATGTCCTGCCATTTAAGGCCGTTGAGAGCGGCAAATGGATTTGACGGGACTGGAGCAGGTTCATGGTCAGCCGTGTTCGCATCGTGTGCGGAAACATATAACGCGAGCAGTTCATCACGAATTCTGAAAAACTCCTTGATATCGATTTCCACCTCAACGTAACCGCCGTATTGGTGATAGTGAAACTTGAACCTGGTTACCACGTCCTTGTTTTCGAGGAACTCCAACGCGAGCTGAGTTGCGCTATGATCCTTAACAGGGCTAGCCGGAACCCAATGAAGCGTCAGTTTCGGGTTCGACGACAATTCAAACTGTTGGTATATCCCCTCGACAACGTGCCACACCTTTTGACGGCTGGTCTCAGTAAGATTTTTGAGCGAAGAGTTTTGCTTGTGTATTTGCGCCGCACACCAGTTGCTGAAAGCGTCTTGAAACCCAATAAGGATAGGTGTGTCCTCTGGTGCTTCTTGCCATTTCTTCCACCACTGCTTTTCGCTGTGAAATCCTGCGAGCATTGCCTCCGTTTCCTTGGGCGCATCCTGCAAGTCTTCATTCGGAACAATCGCAAAGAGCCCCGGGTTCTTCTCTAAGATGTCTTTGAGCGCCGAGATTACTTCATGGCGATAGAGCTGATTGAGCCAGCGCTCTCCCGTTCGCGTAATTAGTAGAAAAGGAGGCCTCGCAGTTTTTTGAGCATCTACCAAAGCACCTGTAACGAGTTTCAGTGCGGTCTTGGCGTCAACACCACTTCTTTTGATTGGCGGTCCGTGGGGAACAGCTATCGCCACCTTACCTCTTCCTCCATCGCGAAATATCTACGGCGTTGGATTCTATCGGACGTTTCAGTACATAATAGCGCGTTAGTAGCGTATGTAAATTCATTTATGGCCGACACCCCGGAACAGAAAGCCCGCCGCGAGATAGACGCCAAGCTCATAGCTTCCGGCTGGAAGGTCCAGGACCGCGCCGACCTCGACCTTACGGCTGGCCGCGGTGTTGCCGTGCGTGAGTTCCCGATGAAATCCGGGTTCGGTTATGCGGACTATCTGCTCTATCTCGACCGCAAGGCCGTAGGCGCCATCGAAGCCAAGGCCGAAGGGACGCTCGCCGGTGTCGAGGCTCAGTCTGCAAAGTATGCCGCGGGCCTGCCCGACAACCTACCCGCCCATCGCCGGCCGCTACCGTTTCTCTTTGAGTCGAACGGCTCTGTGACGTTTTTCACCAACAGCCTCGACCCCAAGCCACGTAGCCGCAAGGTCTTTAGCTTCCCGCGCCCGGAAACGTTTGCAGATTGGCTGGGCCAGCTCTACCAACTCCGCGCCCGGCTCGCCCAGTTGCCCGCCCTCGATAGCACCGGACTGTGGAGCGTGCAGGCGAGAGCGATTACGAACCTCGAAGCGTCTCTCACCAAAGCCGACCCTCGCGCCCTAGTGCAGATGGCGACCGGCTCGGGTAAAACCTTTACCGCCGTCAGTAGCGCCTACCGGCTGCTTAAGTTTGGCGGTGCCAAGCGCATTCTTTTTCTTGTGGACCGCGGCAATCTCGGCAAACAGACAGAGGACGAGTTCGCTAACTACACACCGCCGGACGATACGCGGAAGTTTCCGACGCTCTACACGGTGCAGCGACTCAAGACCAACTCTATCAATCCCGCGGCTAAGGTCGTTATCACGACCATTCAGCGCCTTTACTCCATGCTCAAAGGCGAAGCCGAATATGATGCGGAGAACGAAGAGGGCTCCGGCTTCGACTCGGCAAGACCTTGGATGGGCGAGCCGCCCGACGTGGTTTACAACGCCGGCATACCGCCCGAGTTCTTCAACTTCATCATCGTAGACGAGTGCCATCGATCTATTTACGAGCTGTGGGCGCAGGTGCTGCTATATTTCGACGCATTCCTCATCGGCCTAACCGCAACGCCAGCGGGCAAGACCATTGGCTTTTTCAATCAGAATCTCGTCATGCAGTACGGCCACGACGAGGCAGTGACCGATGGCGTCAATGTGGACTTCGACGTTTACCGTATCCGCACCCGCATTACTGAGAGCGGCGCGACCATTGCCGCCGAGGCTCCCGCCGACTACGGGAACGCGGCACCCATAGTCGCGCCCACCGGCGTGTACGTGGACAAGCGCCACAAGCTCACCCGCGCCGAGCGGATCGAGCTGCTAACGCAAGACTTCACTTATACGGCAAACCAACTGAACGCCGACGTTGTCGCCGAGAGCCAGATTCGGACGATCATTCGGCAGTTCCGTGACAAAGTGTTGCCGGACGCTTTCCCTGACCGCAAAGAAGTCCCCAAAACGCTTATCTTCGCCAGGGACGATTCACACGCTGAGGACATTGTCCGCATGGTGCGCGACGAGTTCGCGGAGAAAAACGAGTTCTGCGAGAAGATCACCTACCGCACCGGCTTTACCCGAGTCACGAAAAAGGTGAAGAATGACGACGGCAGCGAATCTGAGGTCGTCGAGTGGGTGAAAACGTCGAACCTGTCGCCCGACCAGATACTCGGCAACTTTCGCAATAGCTACTATCCGCGCATCGCCGTCACCGTGGACATGATTTCCACGGCCACCGACGTAAAGCCCATCGAGTGTGTGTTCTTCATGCGCAACGTGAAGTCAGCCGGCTTCTTCGAGCAGATGAAAGGCCGTGGCGTGCGCATCATTTCGCCGGACAAGCTCAAGACCGTCACTCCGAGCGCCAAAACCAAGGACCGCTTTGTCATCGTGGACGCGGTCGGTGTGTGCGAACAGGACAAGACCGACTCCCATACGCTCAACCGCAAGCCATCCGCCACGCTTGCCGAGTTACTCGAATACGTTGCGCAAGGCGGCACCGACCCCGACGCGTTCACTACGCTGGCCGGGCGCCTCGCCCGCATGCAGCGTGAGTTTTCACCCGAGCAATTGACCGAGCTGCGCGAACTCGCTGGCGGCAAGTCCTTCCCCGATCTCGCGGGCGACCTCATGCGCGCCTGCGACGCGGACGCGCAGATCGAAACCGCCAAAGAAATATCCGGCGTTGAAATTCCAACCGAAGCACAGATCAAGCAGGCAACCGACCAACTCGCCCAACAGGCCGTGACACCGTTTCACAAAGCCGCGTGTCGCCGCCGCCTCCTCGAAATTCGCGCTTTGAATGAGCAGACCATCGACCGTCACACCATTGACGACGTGCTCTATTCTGGCTTCGATGCTTCCGCCGTGGACAAAGCACAGGCCAAAGTGAAGGACTTCCGCGCCTGGATCGCCACGCACAAAGACGAACTCACCGCCCTGCAAGTGCTCTACGCCGGCACCAAGCCTTTGAAACTTTCGCTCAAAGACCTGCGCCAGTTGAAAGACGCTCTTTCCACGCCGCCACTTGCAAGTACGCCCACGCAGCTATGGCGCGCCTTTCAGGCTGTCGAGAGCGCAAGGGTTCAAGGTCTCGGTGGATCGCAGCTCGCCGACTTGGTGACGCTCGTACGCCACGCAATTGTTCCAGATAACACGCTCGCACCCTACGCAGACGAAGTGCGAGCACGTTACGAAGCATGGCTCGCCGACCACGATGCCGCGAAAAGCTTCACAACAGAGCAACGCGAATGGCTTGACCGCATGGCCGAGCATATCGCAACTACCCTCGCCATTGAGCCGGACGACTTTCAGGACGGCTGGTTCGGCCAGCATGGAAGCCTTGGCCGCGCTCACGCGCTATTTGGTGATAAGCTCAATCCGCTAATTGCAGAGTTGAATGAACGGTTAGCGGCATGAGTGAAGCTGAAAATGGGTACGCACTATCTAAAGGTTGGACCACCGCGACCCTCGGCGACCTTATCGGATACGATGGCGTCTTTTGCGATGGTGATTGGGTTGAGTCAAAGGATCAAGATCCTGCTGGTGACATTCGCTTGATTCAATTGGCCGACGTGGGAGATGGAAAATACCGCGATAGGTCGAGTCGCTTTCTTACTTCAGCTAAGGCTAGCGAACTCAGATGCACATTCCTACAATCTGGCGATTTGCTTGTGGCGCGTATGCCAGACCCACTTGGCCGTGTCTGTTCGTTTCCGGGTGACTCAAAGCCCTGTGTAACTGTGGTTGACGTGTGTATTCTTCGCGTTACAGACAAGGTCTCATCGCGTTGGTTGATGCATCAATTGAACACACCTCAAATCAGACGCTTGGTCTCGGAACTCCAGAGCGGGACAACGCGAAAGCGCATTTCTAGAGTAAACCTTGCCAAAATTGCGTTTCCCGTTCCTCCTTTTAGCGAACAAGAAATCATCGCACGTACGGTAGACGAACTCCTCTCCGATCTCGACGCCGGAGTCGCTGCCCTAGAACGAGCGCAAGCGAAGCTGAAACACTACCGCGCCGCGGTGCTCAAGGCCGCGGTGGAAGGTGAGTTGACCGCCGAATGGCGTGACCAACATCCGGGCACTGAGCCTGCGTCTGAACTTCTCACCCGCATCCTCGCCGAACGCCGCCGCCGCTGGGAAGAAGCCCAACTCCAGAAGTTCAAAGACGCCGGCAAAGAGCCACCGAAGGATTGGAAAGCGAAGTACAAAGAACCCGTCGCTCCAGTTACCACAAACCTGCCGAAGTTGCCCGAGCGGTGGTGTTGGAGCAGCCTGGGCGAATGTTTCGCTGTTCATGTTGGCGCAACGCCAAGCCGCGTCGTGAAAGCGTTCTGGAACGGGGACATTCCGTGGGTTGCATCAGGAGAGGTCCAATTCTGTCATATCTTTGATACCAGAGAAAAGATAACCGCCGAAGGTTTTTCCAATTCAAGCACTCAGCTCAATCCTGCGGGATCTGTCATCTTAAACATGATTGGTGAAGGCAAGACTCGGGGAAAGGCGGGTATACTGAAGATCGCCGCTTGCAACAATCAGAATTGCGCGGCGGTTTGGGTTTCGGATACCCCTATACCTTCGGAGTTCATCTACTTCTGGCTGCTCTTTCGCTACGAACAGACACGTCAGCTAGGCTCAGGAAATAATCAGCCTGCGATGAACAAGAGCATCGTTGAGCAAATTACATTTCCATTGCCCCCACTCGCCGAGCAAGAAGCCATTGTCGATGCCGTTGAAGACCAAATCTCCATCATAGACCACCTCGAATCGGATCTAGAAGCGAAACTGAAGAGCGCTCAGGGATTGCGTCAATCAATCCTCCGCCACGCCTTTACCGGCCAACTCGTCCCTCAGGACCCGAGCGACGAACCCGCTAGCGAACTGCTAACGCGTATCGCCGTCGAGCGCCAAGAAAGGGCTAAGCAGGCCGTCAAGGATCGAAAACTCAGCAAGCCCAAGTCGTCGCGCAAACGTGCCGCCGCCAATCCTTGAGCGAAAGACTTTCATGATCGACTCATCTCAAATTGGCAAACGGGCATGGAGTTATGCCGGAGTCTTGCAGCAAGCCGGGCTCAGTTGCGTCGAATACGTCGAGCAACTCACGATGTTGCTGTTTCTCAAGATGGCCGACCAGCTAACTGAGGAGCCCTACAAGCAGCCGCCCATCGTGCCCCCCGACCTCGGTTGGAAAGCCTTGCTGCCGCTCGACGGCGCCGCGCTGGAAAAGCAATACAGCGACTCAATCGAAAAACTCGCGCTGAAGCCCGGCATGTTGGGCGTCATCTTCAAAGGCGCCCGCTGCGACATCCATAACCCGGCGTTGCTGAAACAACTCATCGTTAACCTGATCGATAAGGAAGATTGGCTGAGCCTTCCCGTTGACGTGAAGGGCACAATCTACGAAGAATTGCTCCAACGTTCCGCGTCGGAATCAACCAAGGGCGCAGGCCAATACTTCACCACCCGCGCCGTGATCCAGGCGATGGTCGAAGTCATGCAGCCCACACCGCAGGATCGCATCTGCGACCCCGCGGCCGGCACAGGTGGTTTTCTTTTCACGGCTTACAACTACGTGCTCGACAGGTACGACAAGGAACTAAACCGCGACGAGAAGCGATCGCTACGCGAAGAACTTGTCGAAGGCATGGAGCTTTCACCCAAGGTCGCCCGCATGTGCGCGATGAACGTTTACCTGCACGGCATCGGCGGCGACAAGATCGTCGTCCACTCCGGTCATGACAGCTTAGCGGCACCGTGGAGTAAAGAATACACGATGATCCTCGCGAATCCGCCGTTCGGCAAAAGCCAGAGCCTGCTTTTCGTAAACGAGGAAGGCGATACTGAAAAGGACGACCAAGTCATCGTGCGCGAAGACTTCTGGACCTCGACCAGCAACAAACAGCTTAACTTCCTCCAACACATGTTCACACTGCTCAAAATCAACGGCCGTGCCGCCGTCGTGTTGCCGGACAACGTGCTGTTCGAGGGCGGTGCCGGCGAGAAAGTCCGCAAAAACCTGCTGGAGAAATGCAACGTCCACACACTCCTAAGACTGCCAACCGGCATCTGGTATTCCCCCGGCGTGAAAGCCAACGTCCTTTTCTTCGATAAGAAAGAAGGCCGCCCCGATCCGTGGACGGATAAGCTGTGGGTTTACGATCTACGGACCAACAAACATTTCACCCAAAAGCAGTCACCGATCACACGCCAAGACTTCGACGAATTCGTCGAGTGTTACAAGCCCGGCAAAATCCACGACCGCAAACCGACCTGGAGCGAAGCAAACCCCGACGGCCGCTGGCGCTGCTACACCTACGAAGAAATTCTAAAGCGCGACAAACTCAGCCTCGACCTCTTCTGGATCAAAGACCAAAGCCTGACGGACACCGATTCGCTACCACACCCGCAAGTACTCGCAACCGAGATTGCTGACGAGCTGGAAACGGCGTTCGATCTGTTTACGAAGATTGCAGGGAAGTTGGCGCATAGAGGTCCTTGAAAGCTTTGTGGATAGCAACACTGCTTGATTGACGATCAAGTAGGTCCGTTCGCAGGAACGACCCACCGACAAAACTTGGCGATTCCGCGCGCCTGGCTTTTTGTCAGTCCGCCGTCTGGCGCTTTCCCGTAAACCAACGCGTGAGACAAATTGTCTGGCGGTTCAGGATCACGCACGATTTTGCAACCTAAGGAGCGCACATCGCGAACTGTCACTTCTACCAGGAAATGGGATGGGTGCTTTGCGAGAACACCGGCCGCTGTTCCAAGTCACTGTTTACGGAGAGTCTACTGCTCTCGACTAATCGACGAACTGTTGGCGTGCCTCCTTATCGTCGATCAAGTGCCATTCCGCCTCGTCGATTATCGCGCGGAACCCCTTTTCGTCGCTCATGTCCAGGATCTCGCGGAACTCTGCGTCCATCTCGGAGCGCTGACTTTCTGGCAAGGCGATCCATGCGTTGAACAATGCGTCCGGCTTTGTTTCTGTCATCCCCACAAAATCCAGATCACTGAACAGGTTCCGCGCGTGAAAATAGCGGGCAAGCAAACCGTTCGGAATCTGCCGGAAGAAGTCTTTGGTCGAGAAATGTCGAGCCATGTGTGCCCTCCTGGATTGCTCCAATAGAAGTCCTTGGATTATACGGGACCTTGAAGTAGATAGTAGAGGGCGTGAATAAGGCAGGAAGTGGTCGTTTCCACGTCTTGGTTTTCAGAACTAAATTCCGCTACAGGAGCATGTTGCCATAAACAATCCGGGGTTTTGATCGAGGCCGAGGTTCACTGAATAGCCAGCAATCCCCACGAGGAAAGCATCACCCGCAATGCGTCGGTCCATAGGAGTCGTCAAGTCCAAGCAACGAGTTGTTGACCACGGAGAGGTTTTCACCCCGGCGTGGATGGTCGAGGCCATGCTCGACCTAGTGAAAGGTGAGACTGAGCGCATTGACTCGCGCTTCCTGGAGCCAGCGTGCGGCAACGGCAACTTTCTTGTGCCGGTCCTGCGGCGCAAGCTCGCTGCCGTGGAACTCAAATATGGACAGTCCGAGTTCGAGCGACAGCACTACGCGCTGCTCGCGCTGATGTGCATTTACGGCATCGAACTGTTGCCCGACAACATTGCCGATTGCCGCGCCAACCTGCTGGAGGTATTGGCCAAGTATTTGAATCTTGAACCGTCGGAAGACCTGTATCGCGCCGCATTCTACGTCCTGTCCCAAAATCTCATTCATGGTGACGCCATGAAAATGCGCGCATGGGATGGCTCACCCATCACCTTCGCCGAGTGGGGCTATCTTTGGAAGGGCAGGTTCCAGCGGCGAGATTTCCGCTTTGATAGTCTCACCCAGTCGTCGGCTTTCAGCGCCCAGGGGTCGCTCTTCGCCAGCCTCGGCAAGCACGAAATATTCATTCCTGCGAAGACCTACCCGCCCATGACCGTGGGTGAACTAGCCGCAATCGTGGAGCAGGCGACCCTATGAGCTTACAAGCCAGTTTTACTCTGCGCGGGCGCAATCCAGACGTGCTGACGTGCATCGCGAACCTTTCCAACGACGAGGTGTTCACCCCGCCGGAGTTCGCCAACCGGATGCTTGACACGCTGACCGAGGCGTGGGCCGCCAACCACGGCGGCGCGAACCTCTGGGCGGACAAGACCGTGAAGTTCCTCGACCCCTGCACGAAATCCGGCATCTTCCTGCGCGAGATCACCAGTCGCCTCAACCAGGGATTGGAGCACGAGATTCCGAACCTGGAAAAGCGCGTCAATCACATCCTCACCAAACAGGTTTTCGGCATCGGCATCACGCAAATCACCAGCCTACTCGCGCGGCGCAGCGTCTATTGCTCCAAGCACGCCACCGGCAAACACTCCATCGCCCAATCTTTCGCCAGCGACGATGGCAACATCTGGTTCAAGGGTCTCAAACACACTTGGGAGGGCGCCAAGTGCAAATATTGCGGCGCGGGCAAATCCGTTTTCGACCGGGCGGTGGGACTTGAAACTCACGCCTACGCGTTCATTCACACCGACAACATCAAGACTCGGCTCGGCGAGATTTTTGGAGGCAACATGCAATTCGACGTCATCATTGGAAATCCACCGTATCAGATGAAAGGCGGCGCGGGTGGTTCAAGCGATTCATCCATCTACCATCTCTTTGTCGAGCAAGCGCTGAAACTTGACCCGCGCTTCTTGAGCATAGTTATCCCGTCAAGATGGCTGGCTGGTGGGCGTGGCATGGATGATTTCAGAAAGGCGATGCTTACGGGCAAACACATCAGCCACTTTGTTGACTACACGAGGATGGCGACGGCATTTCCCGGCGTCGATTTCGAGGGCGGGATCGGTTACTTCTTGTGGGATAGAAGTCATCAAGGTGACTGCAAATACAGTCTCGTGCTTGGCGACGAACATCAGCCGCCGGTCGTTCGCAAGCTGGATGAGTTCGACATCTTCGTGCGAGACGAGCGCGCGATTAGTATTTTGAAGAAAGTTCAGCGCTCGAATGAACCTTCGGTGGCAGACCTCGTGAGCGGAGACACACCATTTGGCCTAGCAACAAACTTTGACGACTATAAAGACAAACCCTTTCGCGGCTCGGTGGCTCTCTACCTTACTGACCATGGACGCCGCGTGGTTGCTCACACGACTCGCGCCAGCATCCGAAAGAACCTTCACTTGATTGATTCATGGAAGGTGTTGCTCCCAGAGGCTTATGGCGATCGAGGGGTAGTCCCTGCGGTGGTTCTTGGCCCTCCGATGGTTGCTCCACCTGACTCAGTATGCACACAGACGTATTTGGTCGCAGGGCCGCTCGCGAGTAAAAAGGCGGCGATTAGTTTCCAGAGCTATTCCTGGACACGGTTCTTTCGCTTCCTCGTTTCGCTTCGGAAAATCACGCAGCACGCACTTCGATCCACCTATTCATGGATTCCTCAGCAGACCTGGGATCGCACTTGGACGGACGAAGAACTTTACGCGAAATACGGCATCACGAAAAAAGAGCAGGCTTACATCGAGTCTCAAGTCCGTGAGATGAACAACGACGATGAGTAAGACCATCGAAGAAATCCTTGCGCCGAAGCCGGAGGCTCGTCCGCGCATCTACGCCTACTCGATTGACGACCAAGCGCACGCGGGACTGCTCAAGGTGGGGCAGACCACGCGCGACGTGAAGCAGCGCGTCGCCGAGCAGCTCAAGACCGCCAATATCAAGAATTACACCATCGTGCTGGATGAGCCGGCCGAGCGCGACGACGGCACGACCTTCACCGACCATGAAGTGCGCGCCGCCCTCGTCCGGAAAGGTTGCGCGAACACCGAACTGGAATGGGTGCGCTGCAAGCTCGCGGACGTGAAGGCTGTGCTCATCGCGCTCCGCACCGGCCAGCAGATTGCCGGCACGCGCGACCAGAACTTTCCGATGCGCGCCGAGCAGCGCGCCGCGGTGGAGAAGACCCACGCCTATTTCCATTCCATCTGGAAGGAGGACATGCACGCCGTCCCGCGTTTCCTGTGGAACGCGAAGATGCGTTTCGGCAAGACTTTCACCGCCTATCAACTTGCCCGGAAACTTGGGGCGAAGCGCGTGCTCGTGGTCACCTTCAAGCCTGCCGTGGAAGATGCGTGGCAGACGGACCTCGAATCCCACATTGATTTCGACGGCTGGCAATACATGTCGCGCCATTCGGAAAGCGATCCGACGAAGATTTCTGCCAAGAAGCCGCTCGTCTATTTCGGTTCGTTCCAGGATTTGCTGGGCCGCGACGATGCCGGCAACATCAAGGCCAAGAACGAATGGCTGCACAAAGTGAAGTGGGACTTGGTCGTCTTCGACGAATATCACTTCGGCGCGTGGCGCGAGACGGCGAAGGAATTGTTTGAGGGCGAAGAGGAGGCGGTCGCCAAACGCGAGGCGAAGCTCGAATACGCCGCAGGCTTGGAAGGCGTGAACGAAGACCTCACGGTTTTGTCGGAGAAGGAGACCGAGTTCCTACCCATCACCACGAAGGCTTACCTGTATCTCTCCGGCACGCCGTTCAAGGCGCTGGCCACCGGCGAGTTCATCGAAGAACAGATTTTCAACTGGACCTACACCGACGAACAGCGCGCGAAGGAAGAGTTCGCCGCCAAAAATCCCGGCAAATGGAATCCCTACGGCGCGTTGCCACAGATGCGATTACTCACTTATCAGATGCCCGACGAGTTGGTGGCCATCGCCAGCGCCGGAGAGTTTGACGAGTTTGATCTCAACGCGTTTTTTGAGGCATCGGGCATCGGCGGTAAAGCGCAGTTCAAACACAAGAGCGACGTGCAGAAGTGGCTGGACATCATCCGCGGCGGGTATGCGCCCAAGGCGGCGGAGTATCTAAAGACCGGCACGCGCCCGCCGTTTCCGTATTCGGACGTTCGCCTGTTGCCGTACCTGCAACACTCGTTCTGGTTTCTGCCCAACGTCGCGGCCTGTCACGCAATGGCGATCCTGCTGGCCGAGAAGCAAAATGTTTTCTGGCACGACTACGACGCAATCGTCGCCGCGGGCGCGTCGGCGGGCATCGGGCTGGACGCGCTGCCGCCCGTGCGCAACGCCATCGGCAGCGGCTTCGACACCAAGACCATCACACTCTCGTGCGGCAAGCTCACAACCGGCGTCACCGTGCCGCAGTGGTCATCCATCTTGATGCTGCGAAATTTGAAGTCGCCAGAGACGTATTTTCAGTCGGCGTTCCGCGTGCAATCGCCGTGGTCCATCAAGAATCCCAACGGCGACGATCCGAAGGAGGAGGAAATCCTCAAGCCGGTTTGTTTCGTGTTCGACTTCGCGCCGACGCGGGCGTTACGGCAACTCTCTGAGTACGGAATTGGCCTGTCACCGAACGAGCCGAACCCAGAGAACGCCGTAAAAGACCTTGTGTCGTTCCTGCCCGTGCTGGCCTACGACGGCGCGAACATGACGCAGATCGACGCGGGCGGTATCCTCGACATCGCGATGGCCGGAACGTCGGCCACGTTGCTCGCGCGCAAATGGGAAAGCGCGCTGCTCGTGAACGTGGATAACGACACGCTGCGCCGCATTCTCGACAATCCCGAGGCCATGGCCGCCGTGGAACGCATCGAAGGCTGGCGTTCGCTCGGCGACAACATCATCGAAACCATCATCAACAAGAGCCAAAAGATCAAAGACCTAAAACAGAAGGCGAAGGATGACGGCTTGTCAGCAAAGGAGAAGAAAGATCTGACCGCTGAGGAGAAGGAGTTCAAGTCCAAACGCAAGTTGGTGCAGGAAAAACTCATCAAGTTCGCCACGCGCATCCCGGCGTTCATGTATCTGACTGATTTCCGGGAGAACACGCTGCAAGATGTGATCACCAAGATCGAGCCCGACTTGTTAGAGACGGTCACGGGTCTGACGGTAAAGGATTTCCACCTGCTCGTGCGGCTCAGGGTCTTCAACACCGAACAGATGAATCAGGCCGTATTCGCATTCCGGCGTTATGAGGATGCCTCGCTGCGCTACACGGGAATAGAGAGCCATGAGGGGCTAACCCACTACGGGCTGTACGACACCGTCGTGGCGAGGGAGTGACGCTGCGCTCAAGCGACACCGAGGATTCGCGGTCATGTGCTCGAAGCGGGGTTAACTACCGTTGTGGGTCAATTTGTGGCTCTGACAAATCCGTTAAGCGGTAACAAAATTGTCCGGGAAGTTGCTAACACAGCTTGCGGGCGTATTTACCGGCGATTGATTCGAGCATACCGCGGGATGCACCACAGTAGTGTCGGTGCCGCTTACCAACAGCCAGCCCCTTTTGCTAATTTTGCGGCCGGATGCGCGTGGCTACTCACACGGTCTACAACTTCATTCCCGTAGACTTTTAACGCCCCCTCCCCCCCCAAAATACCTGTACCAACTGCTTGCACTTGTGGGAATGCCTACTGGAGGCGCAATTTGCAGCTCGCGCTCACCAACTAGCGGAGCGGCGCTCAGGGCCTTTCCGAATTGCATTCAAAAAGGTCACGTAGAATTACGCCTTTTTAAACAGCGGTATCACTTCCGCACCAGCCTTCAGTGAGTCAAGATAATCCGACCAAGCCTGCATCATCTTGCGCCGTTCCGGCAGGTGCTCGGCGAAGTTATAAGCAGCGCTAACCGCGTTGCGCTCGGCGTGGGCGAGCTGGCGTTCAATGGCTTGGTGGTTCCAGCCCTGTTCGTGCAGCAGCGTTGACGCCATGCTGCGAAAACCGTGACCGGTCATTTCTTCTTTAGTGTAACCCATGCGGCGAAGCGCGGCGAGCACAGCATTTTCACTCATCGGCCGCTCGTACGTCCGCGCGCTCGGGAATACGTATCTGGGCGCGTCAGGCCTTGAGGGAAAGACTTTGTTTGTCAGCGGCTCAAGTTCGCGGAGAATATCGACGGCTTGGCGCGCCAGCGGAACAATATGCTGCTCGCGCATCTTCATGCGTTCGCCAGGAATGCGCCACTCTGCTTTTTCAAGGTCCATCTCCGGCCATTGCGCCTTGCGCAATTCTCCCGGCCGGACAAACACCAGCGGCGCCAGCCGTAACGCGGATTTGGTCACGAACTCACCCTGATAGCTATCGATGGCCCGCAGCAGTTCGGCAATTCGCTTGGGTTCTAAGATCGATGCATGGTGCTTTTCCTTCGGCGACGGTAACGCGCCGCGAAGATCGCCGGTCGGATCGCGCTCCGCTCTACCCGTCGCAACGGCATAACGGAAAACTTGCCCGCAATTTTGCTTGGCCCGGTGGGCAGTCTCCAGCGCGCCCCGGCTTTCAATCCGGCGCAGCACGGATAACAACTCGACCGCTTTGATTTCGGCAATCGGCCGCTTCCCCAACCACGGGAAAACATCCCTTTCGAAGCGTCGCAAAATGCGGTCGCCATGGCTCGCTTCCCATTCTAGCGAGAATTTCGCGTGCCATTCACGAAAGATCGCCTCAAAACTCTCCGCGCCTGACTGCGCGACCTTTTCCGCCTTGCGAGCTTCACCAGGATCGACACCGGCCGCAAGCTGCTGCCGAGCCGAATCTCGCTTTTCCCGTGCCGCTTTCAAAGGTACGTCGGGATAGACACCGAACGAGAGCCGCTTCTCCTTGGCGCCATAGCGATACTTCCAGCGCCACCAACGGCCCCCAGCGGGATTTACTTCGAGATAAAGCCCACCGCTATCGAACAGTTTGAAAGATTTGTCCTTGGGCTTTGCAGAGCGAATCGATACGTCAGTCAACGGCATTTGGGGGCAACTCACTTTCCCGGTCTACCAGTTGCCCCCAGAGTTGCCCCCAAATGGGGGCAGATTTTTCTGGACGGCAAGGGACCATGCCGGACATTATACCCTAAAAAACGTTGTATTTATAGCTGGTTGATGGACTTTACTGTACACTGATGGATTTGAAAATGGTGGAGCCGAAGGGAATCGAACCCTCGACCTCTTGAATGCCATTCAAGCGCTCTCCCAACTGAGCTACGGCCCCACACGTTAAAAGACGGAAGTATGAAAGCGGAAACTGGAAACTGCTCGGATAATATCTTAGTTAGCCGCGCAAAAGTCAATGTCTAGCAGAGTGCTGAAAAAACTCGCAAGAGTGGTTCGACAGGCTCACCATGAACGGATTTTCCTGCCCTCAGATCCATTCGCCCTGAGCTTAGTCGAAGGGCTCCGATGAGTTTTAGCAGCCTGCTTGGCTACTCGTGTCCTTTCACCATCTCGGCGGCGTGCTTGCGGGTTTTTTCGGTGATCGTTAGGCCGCCGAGCATGCGGGCGACTTCTTCGACCCGTTCTTTTTCTTTGAGCTTTTGCACTTTGGTGGTCGTGCGGCCGCGGGCGACTTCTTTGCGCACGACGTGGTGCGAGTCGGCCAGCGCGGCGATCTGCGGCAGATGGGTGACGCAGATCACCTGGTGGGTCTCGGCGACCTGCTGCAATTTCTTGCCGACGATTTCAGCCACGGCGCCGCCGATACCGGCGTCGACCTCGTCGAACAATAACGTCGGAATGTCGCCCGGTGTTAACACCAACGATTTGATCGCCAGCATCAAGCGCGACAGTTCGCCGCCGGAGGCGATTTTCGCAATCGCCTTAGGGGGCTCGCCTGGGTTGGGCGAAAAATAGAACTCGATCTGATCGATGCCGGACTCGGTGATTTTCTTCTTGCTCAAAATATACGGCGGCTCATCGTCGCTTTCGATCGAGTCGAGAAAGCGCACATCGAACACCGTTTCCGGCATGCCGAGGCTCTTCACTTCTTTTTCCAGGGCGCGTTTGAAGCGCTTGCCAACCCGCTCCCGCTCGATGGACAGCGCGCCCGCGGTCTCCCACGCCGCATGACCGGCGGCTTCAAAGGCGCGCTCTAAAGCTGGAACCTCATCTTCGCCCCGCTCCAACGAGCGCAGCTCCGCCTCCGCACGCGCCTGCATTTGTAAAATCTCTTCGACGCTGCCGTTGTATTTGCGCTTGAGACGATGAATTTCCGCCAGCCGATCTTCCAAATGTTCCAGGGCGCCGGGCTCAAAATGAACCCGTTCGGCATAGCGGCGCAGCTCGTTGTTGGCTTCATTTAGCTGCGCCAGCGCTGACTTGACCATCTCGGCCGTTGGCTGCAAGGCAGCATCGATGGCCGCCAGCTCATTGAGCTTGTTGCCGTAGCGCCCGAGCCGGCTCACCAGCGCGGTCTCGCCTTCATAGAGCAGCTCTTCGCCTTCAAGACAGCCCTGGTAAAGTTTTTCGGCATGCAGCAAAATGTTCTTCTTTTCTTGCAGCTCTTGTTCCTCGTCGGGGCGCAGCCGCGCATTGGCGATCTCCTCGGCTTGCGCTTCCAGCAGGCCGCGGTCCTTCTTGCGCTTCTCCAACAAAGCGCGCGCCTGGCTCAGGCTTTCCCAGGCGGCGGACAGGCCGCGATATTTCTCCACCATCGTTGTGGTCCGCTCACCGAGAGCGCCGTAGTTGTCGAGCATATCGATGTGGGTTTCCGGATTGAGCAGCGAATGGTGCTCATGCTGGCCATAGATGTGCACCAGCGCGCCGCCGATTTCTCCGAGCAAGTTGAGCTGGCAGAGAGCGCCGTTGATGTAGATGCGATTTTTGCCGGCTCGACTGATGACCCGTCGGATGATCAACTCATCGACAAAATCGATGCCGGCGCGTTGCAATTTTTCTTTGACCCGCGGCGGCACCGCTTCGAACAGCGCTTCGACGCTGGCTTCATCTTCATTGTGGCGAATCAGATCGGCGCTGACCCGGTTGCCGGAGATCAAACCGAGAGCGTTTAAGATAATCGACTTGCCGGCGCCGGTTTCACCGCTGAGAATATTGAGCCCGCCTTCCAGCTCGAGCTCGACGGCGTCGATGACGGCAAAATTCTTGATGCGCAGCTCACGAAGCATAAACTACCGTTCGCCCCACTTCAGCTTGTTACGCAGGATTTCATAGTAGCTGCGCGACGGCAACCGGATCAGCGACACTGGCAGGCCATAATCGCGCACTTCGACTTTGTCGCCGTTGTTGAGACGCACGCCCTGTTGGCCGTCGGGACTGAGAATGACCGTGTCGCCAAACGACCGCAGCGTTACCCGCACGGCCGCCTTGCTCGACACCACGATCGGCCGATTGGTCAACGTGTGCGGGCAGATGGGGCTTAGAATAATCGCGCCCAGCCCCGGTTCGACAATCGGCCCGCCGGCCGCCAGCGCATAGGCAGTCGATCCGGTGGGTGTAGAAATGATCAAGCCGTCGGCGCGGTAGGTGCACAAATAATCGTCGCCCACCGTGGTTTCTAGATCGATGATCCGGCTGCGCGCGCCTTTGGTGATCACCGCGTCGTTCAGCACCCGGTATTTGTGCGGCTTGCTCCGCTTGCCTTGGCTTTGAACGCGCACCTCCAAGGTCATGCGTTCCTCGACCGTGTAGTCACCGTCGAGGGTCTTGCGCAGCACGGTCTCCAGCTCACCGACCGCCACTTCCGTGATAAAACCCAAGCCGCCCATATTGACGCCCAAGATCGGCACGTCGGGCCGCTCGATCAACGGCGCGATGTTGAGCAGCGTGCCGTCGCCGCCCAGAGAAACAATCAAATCGGCTTTCGCTGCCATCTGTTTTTTGGTGCAGGACATCGCGCCGCCGTGGGTCAACCCATTTTCGACCAGCACGCGCTTACCGCGCTGGCGCAGCCAAGGCACCAGCCAGCGCACCATTTCGGCGGCTTTAGGCTCTTGGTATTTGGCGACTAAACCGACAGTTCGGATCGTGGCAGGACTCATCTTCGAGCGAGACTAGCATGGCAAAGGGCCAAGAGCGAAGGGGTAAGAGCGCAGCGCAAAGAGCTAAGAAGAAAGAGCAAGGCCCGTCAAATTCGCCCGCCGCTTCTTAGCGCTTTGCCCTTTGCGCCAAGCGCTTCAGACGACCCAATTGCGCAGACGTGAACTCAAATAATCCACCAGCATCACCAACGCGATCAGCACCAGCACAATCGCCGCCGCTTCTTGATATTGGAACGTGCGAAAGCTTGTGTTCATTAGATAGCCGATGCCGCCGGCGCCGATCAGGCCGAGCACCGAGGCGGCGCGGATGTTGGTCTCCAGCCGATAGAGCGTAAACGAAATCAAGTCGGGAAGAATCTGCGGCACCACCGCAAAAGACAAGATCTGCGCATAGCCGGCGCCGGTGGCGCGGATCGCCTCGACCACGCCTTCGTCGATGTTTTCGACCGACTCTGACAGCAACTTGCCGAGCACGGTCGCGGTGTGTATCGCCAGCGCCAAAGTGCCGGCAAACGCGCCCAAGCCGACCGCAGCGACAAACAACAGGCCCAGCGCCAAATCGGGAATGGTGCGTAGAAAATTCAGCAGCGTGCGCAGACCGCGATAGACCAAAGGATGCGGCGTCGTGTTGCGCGCCGCGAGAAAGCCGATGGGAAACGCCGCGATGATTGCCAAGAAAGTTCCCGCCAGCGCCATCTGCACGGTCTCCAACGTCGCGCCAATCACCGTCTGCGGAAAAATGTTATCCCACCAGCGCTGTTTGGCGCGCGCCTGCGCATCGCTCAGCGGCGCCGGCAGAAAAAGCTCGGCGAGCGTTAGCTCCGTCGGCATGAAGTAGCTCTTCCAGTCGGTGATCTTGGTAAAATCTGGCGGCAACATGCGCGCAAGCGTGGCGCCGATCTGCGGAATCCCTTCGATCAATTCGCCGGGACGAATCTTGGCGCCCTGGAAGGACCAGACAAGGACAATGAGAAATAACACCAAGTACAAGAAAAAACGCCGGCCGCGCTTGGGCGCCGGCGGCGCTTCACGGAAAATGTCCGCGTTCGCTGATGCTATTCTATCCACAGCGGTCACTCATCTTTCGGATTCGCTGCACCACGAAGACACGAAGTTCACGAAGGAAAGCAAAGAACCCGATATTGCTATTCTTATCCGAACTTCGTGTCCTTCGCGCCTTCGTGGTGCATAACCTCTTTTCTTCAACCTATTCTTTTCGTTGATAAACCGAATCGACCACCTGTTCCGTCAGGTCCTTTGCGGGCCCATCGAAAAATATTTGCCCCTGTTTCAGGCCGATGACGCGGTCGGCGTACTCGCGCGTCAATTCGAGCGTATGCAAACTCACCAGCGCCGTGATGCCGTCTTCGCGGCAGACCCGTTTAAGAATATCGAGCACCACGCGCGATAGCTTCGGATCGAGACTCGACACCGGCTCGTCGGCGAGAATAATCGCCGGCCGCTGCATCAGCGTGCGCGCGATCGCCACCCGCTGCTGCTCGCCGCCGCTCAGCTCGTCGGCGCGCTTGTAGGCATGGCTGAGCAAGCCGACGCGTTTGAGATTCGTGAGCGCTTGGCGTTTTTCCTCACGGGAAAAAAGCCGCAGGGCGCTGCGCAGCCCCGGCTGGTAGCCGAGCCCGCCAGATAGCACGTTATCGATCACCGACAAACGTTTCACGATGTTGAACTGCTGAAACACCATGCCGACTTTGCGGCGCAGGTGGCGCAGCTCCCGACTATTCAATTTGAGAACATCGACCAGCGCGCCGTTGCTGCCGCCGTCCAAGAGCGCGCGCGGAATGCGTATCTCGCCGGCGCTCGCCTCGATCAAGCGATTGATGCAGCGCAAGAGCGTCGATTTGCCCGAGCCGCTGAGCCCGATGACGCCGACAAACTCCCCCTGCTCGATGGCGGCACTGACCCCGCGCAAAACCTGTGTATGCGCGTTGTAGGACTTGTGCAGGTCGCGGATTTCGAGAATGGTCACGACTTCTTTTTTTTCTGCAGCGCTTCTTTGAGTTGGATGCCGGCGATGGTGAAGGCTTCACGCACGGAGTCGTAGTCTTTGTCGGTGGCGGTGACGAAACCATCGATCTGGTAGAGGTCGCGCAGCATTTTCTTACCGGCCGGATCATGGCTTAGGTTGAGAAAGATTTGCTCGACTCTTTTCGCGATCGCTTCGTCGAGCGTCGCGCTGACCACCAGGTTGTCGGCCGGAATCGCCTCGGAAAACGCGATGGCGCGTATCTGTTTGACGTCCTCGGGATTTTTCAGGTAGCGTATCCAAGCGGTGTCTTTGCTGTCGGGTGAGTTGGCATAGGTCGCGCCGGCGTCAACCTTGCGATTGAGCACTGCCAGTACTGTGGCATCATGGCCGCCGGAAAACAGAATCTGTTTAAAGTCGCGCACCGGATCGATGCCCTTTTCCTTAAACATCTTGCGCGGGAAAACATTGCCGGTGGTCGACAGCGAATCGCCAAACGCAAAGGTCTTGCCGCGCAGATCTTCGAGCTTGTTGATACCGCTGTCAGCGCGCGTGATGATCGCCGCATAGTAGGACGGAATGCCCTTGCGCTCGGACTTGAGAATGACGCGCACGTTGGCCTCGTTCTTCGCCAGCACGTAGGACGCCGGCGCCAAGAACGCCACGTCGAGCTTGCCGCCGCGCAGCGCTTCGACAACGCCCGTATAGTCAGTGGCGACAAAGGGCTGCACTTCCATACCCAACTCTTTGCGCAGAATCTCCACCAGCGGCTGGGCATTCTGCATGATCTGCTGCGCCTCTTCGGCCGGCACGAAACCGACCCGCAAGGCTTTTGCGGGGCTCGAGCTCTTGCCGCACGCGCTCGCCCCCAAAAGCACTAGCAAGGCCAGCGAAAGCGTAATGAAAGGCTTCAGCGGCGCACTGGCCAGGCGCCAATCGTTCATATCTCTCTCTAAGTCGTTTGCCACTTTTGCGCTCTCTTTCGTTCTTTTGTTTTTGGTGGCGGGAAAGAATCACTTCCGCGGCGTCAACTCGAGCTGCTGCTTTTGCGCGTCCAACGCGACGTGAAAGTAACGCAGGAAATCAAAACCCAAAAGACCTTCCACCCCGGGGGCACGAGCGAAGTCATGGATGCTCACTTTGAGATTGGCCACCTCGGCCTCCCCCACTCGCACCGATTCCACTTGGGCGGTAGAAACGGACACCGCGCCGCCAATGCCGACCCGCACATCGGAGCCGGATCGAAACAGACGCAGCTCGCCCGCCACTTTCTTCGAGATCATCGTTTGGCCGGCGCCGGTGTCAAGATACATCGGCACTGTTACGCTGCCGTTAAAAGTCACCGGCACGATCACATGCGAGCCCCGGGCGTTGACAGGGACGGTTATTTTGCCGCCGCCGCTTTGCGGTGCATCGCTACCAGGAACGATAGTAACGTTCTCCTTCGGCAGCGCCTGAAAGTAGCGCGCGACTTTGTCCGCCGCTTCAACGGGCCCGGCTTTGATCCAACCGGTGGCGCCGAGCGGCGTCTTGACCAGAAACCATTTGCCGCTACTTGGCACGATCGTCTCCGCCAGCGGTGTCAGCTCGACACCGCTGCCAAGCGTTTCGACCACCAACGACGATTCATCCGGCGCAGAAAACAGTTGAATCAGCGCCGTCTTCGGCTGCGCCGCGGCAAGAGACCAGAAAATTAATATCGCAAGCCAGGACGCGACCACAGAGCCGCGAGTATTGTGTGCCCAAAAGTAGCGCATCGAAACCTTCACTAGGCATGCGCCGGCTGCGGTGTTACCGGCATCGCCGGTTCATCCCGACCGACTCGGCGCAGACTCAGCGCGAGGCAAGCGGCGACTAGCCCCAAGCAGCCGCCAACGAGAAAAGCGTTTTGATAGTCGCCAAAATACATGCGCACCCAGCCGCCGCCAATGGCCGCGGACGCGCCGCCCATTTGATGAAACATAAATGCCAAACCGAAAATCCGCCCGACTTTGTCGGCCCCCCAAACGCGCGCGATGATCGTGGTCGTCGCCGGGCCGGACGCGTACCAGTCCAAACCGTAGAGCACCGCGAAGAAAAACAACCCCACCGACTCTGTGACAAACGGCAACATCAAAAGCGCCAAACCGCGCAGCGCGTAAACCGTTGCCAGTACTTTGCGCGGATCGATGCGGTCGACAAGATAACCGGAAATCGTCGTGCCGACAAAGCTCGCGCCCCCCATGATGCCCACGACCGTTGCCGCGGTTACTTGCGGAATGCCGTGCTCGACGGCATGCGGAATCAGATGCGTGCCGATCAAGCCGTTGGCTGTAACCCCGCAGATAAAAAAACAGCAGCTTAAGATCCAGAACGTGGAAGTCTTGAACACCTCGGAAATCGCCGAAATCGACATGGGCCGGATATCGCCGCGGGCGGACATCCGCGCTTTCTCATTGGCAGCGCTGAGCTTTTCCGAACGATAGGGTTCCAGCCCCACTTCGCCGGGATTGTCGCGCATCCACAGCCAAATGATCGGCACCAGCACCATTGACGCAACGGCCATTGCCAACAAGGCGCTACGCCAACCGCTAGCAATGATCATCGTCATCAGCAGCGGCAAGTAGACAATCTGGCCCGCGGCGTTGGCATTGGTCATGATGCCGATGGCCAGGCCGCGCCGGTGCACAAACCAGCGGCTTGCGATACTGGCGCCGAGCGCCGGCGTGATGCCGGTGGCCACACCCAGGACAATGCCCCAGAGCATGATCAGCTGCCAAAGCTCTTGGATAAATGTCACGCTGACCAGCCCCAGCCCCATGGTCCCCAAACAGCCAAGGATGATACGGCGCGGTCCAAAACGGTCAATCAGCCAGCCGCCTAACGGTGCGCACAGACCCAGCAGCAAAAGATTCAAGCTCGCGGCGCTGGAAATGGCCGCTCGGCTCCAGCCAAACTCCGCTTCCAGGGGATGAATCAGCACCGACGGCGCGGAGCGAATACCCGCCATCGTCAGGTTGCTAAGAAAACTTAAGGCGACAATAAACCAGCCATAATAAAAAGGTAGGAAACTGATGGAGCGGGACGTTGGCGGCGCTGGCCTGTTTTCATCCATGCCACGTCCTAGCATGAAACCCGCTTGGCGCGAAAGCCGCGTCAAAAGATTGTCCTCCAAGTTTAGCTTGAATAGCGATTTGATTCTTGATTTATTGTCGTACGTTATCGACTTGGGGTCGCCGGCACTTTTTGGCACCAATCCGCACCGGGCCATTCGACAATATTGGCTAGCAGACTCAGAGCGACAAGATGCCCTGGTTACGAAACGGCCACTTCTATCAGTTCAGCGAGGAGTCGATCCTCGCTCGCGCGCCGGCAACGTCCGGTGTTTACGGCATCTATAATATTCGCCACCAGCTGATAATCGGCCAAACCGGCAATTTGCGTGAGACGCTGCTCCGGCTGAGAAGCGAGATACGTTTCCGCTTGGAGCGTTTCAAACCCACGGGATTCACCTTCGAAGAGTGTGGCTTGGAGGTTCGTGAGCCACGTGCTCGCGCATTGATTGCGGAGTACCAGCCGGTCCTCAACGACGACTCTGGGCTGCCCTTGGCAAAACTGTGGCGCTCCTGGAACTATCGCGGCGCCAGCGCTTTTCATCCGCCGCCGCCGCGCAAGAAGCCACAGTTGCTGCTACCACCACCTTTACCAAAAGAAGAAACAGCGGGAGCAGCGACGTCGGTGTCCGCGCCGCGTTTCACCTGGCGCGGTCTGGCCGCGGCAACCGCCGTGCTCGCCGTGATGATCGGCGGCTTGTACGCATGGCGTGCCGGAGCGCACATCTTCAAGCGTCATGGCGACGTAACCCATGCTGCCAACACCGCTAAGCCGGAACCGAACAAGTTGCAAGCCGTGCCGGAGGTTCAAGCGAAAGAGCCGGCTGGCAAGCAAAACACGGCGGCCAAGGATCAACTTGTCGTCGCACAGGCGGAACAAAAGTCAGCCGAGCCGGCGAAGCAGGCAACAAAAAAAAGCAACCCGCAGGGGACGCTAAAAATGACGCAGCAGCAAAGAAAACCGCTGCTAAGACCGGTGTGTTGCGCTACAACGGCCAGAGCCCGTGGAACGTACAGGTGCGCGCGACCACCAAGCGCGCCGAAGCCAACAACGTCCTCGGCCGCCTGCGCGCGCGTGGCTACGACGCCTTCCTCACCGAGAGCATGGTCAGAGGGCAAATGTGGTACCGGGTGCGCGTCGGCAACTTAGCCAACCAAAAGCAGGCCGAGGCGTTGCAAAGAAAATTGCAGGCAAGCGGCTACCCTGACGCCTTCGTCGCCAACGGCAACGAGCTGACCGCCGCCAACAAACAGAACCGCTAGAGTTACTTTTCTGTCGTCACAGGCTTTCCAAAGCCGGCATCACGCGTTCGGCGAATAACCGCGTGCTCTTCAGCGCCATCTCCTGCGGCATGCCGCCGAAATGAAACGTGCCGGAGAATACCGTAATGCCAGCCTCCCGCTGCCAGCGCCGGATGGTGTCAGCGCAGCGCTCCGGGTCGCCGACGATGATAAAACCGCGCGCCATGTCCGAGCCGATGTCGCGCTCGGTGATCTTGCGACCCGGATCGACGGCGGTATGGATGTCGGAGTAGTTCTTCATGAACGGCGCCGCTTCGCGCATGCCGCGCTCGAAGCTATCGGAAACGTAGATGTGAAACTTGCCGAGCACGTCGCGGCCGACAAAGTCGTGGCCGTTGTCGGCAAGCTCTTTGCGGTATAACCGCACCAGATCGCGCAGCGCATCGGTGGTCGGGTGCACGAAAGGCACCGTCATCAGGTCGTAGCCGTTTTTGCCCGCCCAACCAAAGGTCTCTTCGCTGCGGGTCGCCCCGACCCACACGCGCGGGTGCGGCCGCTGCACCGGCTTGGGCAGAATGTCGACGTTTTCGTAGTGGTAAAATTCGCCGCGAAACTTGATTGGCCCGTCCGACCAAGCTTGCCGAATAATCTCCATCGCCTCGATAAAGCGCGGTGTCGCCTCATCACGATTCAAACCGAACTTGCGATACTCCACCGGCTCGCTGCCCTTGCCGATACCGAAATCCAATCTACCGTTGGAAATCACATCTGCCATGGCATAGGCCTCGGCGACCTGCAACGGATTGTGCAAGGGCAACACCGCCACCGCAACGCCCAGCCGAATCTTGGTCGTCTTGCACGCCACCGCGGCGAGAAACGTCGGCGGATGCGGCAAAGTCCCGCCGTAGCCGCCAAAGTGGTGTTCGGTCACCCAGGCCTGGTCGAAGCCGAGTTTTTCCACTTCGATAATCTGCGCGTACATCTGCTGGTAAAAGTCCGGCAGCGGCCCCTCGACCTGCGGCATGTAAGTGGGAAGAATGTGAATGCCAAATTTCATCGCGACCTTCGTCTGTTTCGTGGCTCGTCTCGCTCGGAGCGCGGGTCTCAGACCCGCCCCTAGATGCGAATTTTTTTGCGTCTTTTGGGTTTTTTGCGGCGATTCTTTTTCGATTCCGAGCCCGCACCGCGCGCCTTTGCGTTCTCTGCGTTCTTTGCGGTTAAATCATCGGCGCAACCGGCGCGGAATTTACTGCACGAGAATTTTTTTCATCTTCGTTAGCACCGCCGCCGGCGTGTTCATGATCGACTGCACGATCTGTGTGACCTGCTCGCCGCTCGACGGCGTGAACTCCTGTTTTGATCTCTTGGCGTCGGCGAGAAACTCCGCATCAGCAAAGGTCGTCATGAACGCCCGGCGCAGTGCTTCGACCCGCTCTTTAGGCACACCGGGATGAACCATGTACGGGTTGGTAATCTGCGACGGCGCATGCATGGCGCGCAGCAACTGTTTGGCTTCGTCGGTTTTAGCAATCGCTTCAGCCGCAGGAATGTGTTTCAGCCGTGAGTGATCCGGTGTCTTGTCGCCCATGATCAGAATCGGCTTGATCACACCGCCATCCATCAATTGCAAATGCCGGCCGGTTGTGAGCATGGCAAGCCAACTGGCGCAGTAGCCGTCGACCTCTTTGGCTTCGGTGGCGTTGACAATATTCGCAACGCCTTCGAAACCGCGCACTAGTTTCCACTGCAGATTGAACGTCGCGCTGATGATTGCCGGTGTGTCGTAGATCGTGCTGCCCGGCGCCATGGTGCCAACCGTGAACGATTTGCCGTCGATGGCATCCTGAAAAGCTGCAATCGCGCTATCGTTGCGCGCGACACAGGCAATCGCCGTGTTGATGGCGCTGCCGATCCAGTGAAATTTTGCCGAGTCAAACTGTATGCCCGGCGCGCCCATCGCCTGGCGCAGCGGAAAGGTTTCGCCGAAGGAGCCGATCACGGTGCCGTCGCGCGGCTCGGAGTTGTAAATCGTGTTGGCGGCAATCAAACCGCCGGCACCGGCGCGCGATTGCACGAGCATGGCCGGATTGCCAGGAATAAACCGCCCCATGTGCTTGGACAACAACCGCGAGTAGATGTCATAGGTTCCGCCCGGCCCCGAGCCGATGACGATGCGAATCTGCTTGCCGCGGTAAAAGTCCGCGACTTTGTTTTCATCCAAAGGTTTCGGTTGAGCCCACACTTGCGCCGTCGTCAAAACCATCGCGGACGCCAGCAACCGTCCTAGCATTTTTCGCATTCTTCGCATTCCTCCCATTCTTCCCAAGGTCGCACGCCTCAAAACAAGATCGTCTTCAGCCGTGCCAACAACGCCGGATCGAGCTTGAAAATACCATCGATAGTTTTTTTCATTTCGTCGGCGCTGACCGGCGCCAAGCCGAGGCGCGCTTTTTCCGCTTCGGCGATCAGCTCGGGATCTTTGACCGCTTCCTGCAATGCTTTTTGCAAAATCGCCGCGCGATCGTTCGGCGTTCCCGGCGGCGCGGCGAGCGTCTTGGTGATTTTGCTCGGGAAGTGAATGCCGTACTCGATCAATTCTTTGGCTTCGGCAGTCTTGGCGAGATCGATGGCGAGGGGCACTTTCGGCAAATCGGCAAACGGCTTCGGCACCGTCTGCAATACGACGACGACGTTGCCCGACTCCAACCCTTTCTGCCAACCGCTGCGCATGGTGTCCCAGCCCCAAGTTGTGCCGTCGATCTCGCCGCCCTCGGCGGCTAGACGCATATCCGCCGTGCCCTTGTAACCGGAGATGATTTGCATCGGTAAGTTGAGCGCGGCTTTGACGATCTTCAAAACATTGTCGGTGCCGAACGCGCCCGGTCCAGTGGTCCCCATCTTCACGGGTGTTTTCGCCGCGAACCAGCGCTCCATGCTGGTGATGCCGCTCGCCTTCGTAATCGCGATGGCGCTTTCGTCGCGCGCCATCGCGCCGACGTAGACGAACTTTTTCATGTCGAGTTGTATGCCCGGCTGGCGGGTCACTTGGCTGTAGGCAAAGCCACCGCTGAAATGGCCCATGGTTAGGCCATCCGGTTTGGCAATCTTGTAGACGTAGTTGGCTGCCAGCAGGCTCCCCGCGCCGGCCATGTTGTCGACGACAATCGTCGGGTGGCCGGGAATGTATTTGCCCATATGGCGCGACAGCATGCGCGCCAACGCATCGTAACCGCCACCGGGCGAATAGCCGACGATAATGCGGATAGTTTTGCCTTGGTAGAAATCGGTTTGCGCGACGGCGTTGGCAGACAACGTCGACAGAAAGCCGCCAATCAGAAGAAGCGAAATTCTTACCATAGCTCGATTGTCTCCTAGCCGCGGTTGCGGCGGCTCATGGTGGGCTCAAGCTATTTGAAACGACGCGCAGGCGTCAAGCAGAAAAAGTCAAGGCGTGATTAGAACTTGCCGCTGCGCCCTTCGGCAAGATAGTCCTGCCAAACATGCTGCGGTTTGAAGCCGAGCATGCGGGCAGCTTTGCTCGCATCGACGCAGCTCCAGTGCGTGCCGGTGGTTTTGCGGAACTTGGCGCCGCGCGGCAGGTATTGCGCGACCAACTCTTCAGTTGGTTGAATCATGCAGTTCTTCGGCGCCGAGGCGATGAAGACTTCGTGGCCTTTGAACTTGGCCTCCAACGCCAAGCGGCAAGTCATCGCCGCATCGCGCGCGTCGATGTAAGTCCAAAAGCCGCTTGTGCGCGTTGCCGGGTTTTTCCAACGGTCGCGAAAACTTTCATAGGAGAGGTCGAAGTTGACGCCAGGGAAACGCAGACTCGACACGGTCATGTCCTTGTGCACCGAGACGATCGAGTCGGCGATCTGCTCGCCAAGCACCTTGGACAGACCGTAAGAGTCCTGCGGCTTGGAGGGATGTTTTTCATCCAGCGGCAAATAGTCCGGCGCCCAGAGTTTGAAGGCGTAAATAAATCCGAACGCCGCCGTGCTCGACGCCAAAACCACCCGCTTCACGCCCATGTCCGCTGCCGCCCGCAGGACATTGTAAGTTGCCGACACATTATTGCTCAGCGTCTCCGCATCGGGAACCCAATTGGGCGCCTGGTAGGCGCCCAGATGGATCATGCCGTAAGCGCCGCGCAGCGCTTCAAAGATATCCCCCGAGTGGCGCAGGTCGACGAGCCAGGTCATGCACAGCCTTTCGCGCGGCCGCACCCGGTCGAGGTTGAGCACCTGATAGCCGCGCGCCAGCAAATCGCGAATGACGAATTGCCCGAGGTTGCCGCTGCCGCCCGTGACCACCACTTTTTTCATTGTCGTGCCTTAAAGCGCCGTTGCGTTTGTGTCATGCTGAGGTCCGCCGAAGCATCTGCCTTAGTCGCTAGCCAGCAGATGCTTCGCTATCGCTCAGCATGACAACGAAGACCAAGCCGTGTTTCTTCTTCAGTGCCCCTGATTGATCTTTCTAATCTCAGCGACCAACAAATCGTTGGCCACCAACGCTTCGCCGCGCCCCTGAACTTTCTTGTAGCGAATGATCCCTTGCTTATCGACAATAAAATATGAGCGCGTCGCCAACTTGGACTGCGGGTTGAGCACGCCATAGGTCTCAGTGGTTTTCATGTCCGGATAATCGCTCAGCAATGGAAATGTGAGCTTGAGAAAATCGGCGAAGGCTTTCTGCGAAAAACTCAGATTGCCGCTGATGCCGATGACTTCAGCGTCGACTTCTTGGAATTTCGAATAGTCGTCCCGACTGGACGACAGTTCTTGAATTCAAGTCGGTGTGAAGTCGAGCACGTAAAATTCGATCAGGACATTTTTCTTGCCCTGAAAACTGCTGAGTTTGAGTTTGCCGCCCTGCGTGCTGGTCAGTTCAAAATCTGGCGCCTTGTCGCCCACTTCGATGGCATGGGCAGCGCTGGCAAGTGCGAACGCCGCAACAAAAGCTATTAATGCAAATCGGATCTTAGCCATAGCCTGTCTCCAGCTTTCGTCCGTCACCCCGAACTAAGAATGCGTTTGACCGTTTGCCCTGAGCCTGTCGAAGGGCTCCGAAGACCCCAGCGCGCGCTTTTCGCTGCCGGCGAAACTCTTCCGCTTATCTCTTCGGAATCAAAATATCTTTCAACTTGGCAATCAACGCCGGACTTAAATCGTACAAGCTATTAAATGTCTTGGCCGTCGTAACCCCGTCGATCGGTTCAACTTCGAGCTGCGCCTTGTTCGCTTCGGCGACCAGTTCCTTGTCACGAAAAGTATTCACAAAAGCCTGCTGCAAAGCGCGCAGCCGCTCGGGCGGTGTGCCCGGCGCGACCGAAAACGGGAATTGGTAGACATGCACGTTGTCGGCAACTTTCAAAAGCGTTTTTGCCTCTTCAGTCTTGGCGTAGTTGATCGCCAGCGGAACTTTCTTCAAGTCCGGATGCGATGTGAACGTCGCTTGCAGCACGACGTGAATCTTGCCTGCTTCCATCTGACTGCGCCAACTCACTTTGGTTGCCTGCCACGAAGCGCACAGCCCATCGACCTCCCCGCTCTCCACAGCGAGGCGCGCCTCTGAGCCGCCCTTGTAACCCTCGACCATTTCGAGCGGCAAGTTCAGCGCTGCTTTCAACAGCTTCGGCACGTCAGAAAGACTGGTGCCGGGACCGATGGAAGAAATCTTCAACGGCCGCTTCGAGTTGATCCAATCGTTCATCGTGCGAATGCCGCTGTGAGCGCCGAAATGACAAGCGGTATCGTATGGCCCAGGAATGCCGACCCAACCGACTTTGCGTCCGTCGAACTTGATCGCCTCGTTGCCCATGATGTGCTGCAAAATCAACGGCGATGCCCAGGCTGCCACAGTTAAACCATCCGGCTTGACGACATTGTAAAGATGATTCGCCGCAATGATCCCGCCGGCGCCGGTCATGTTCTCGACGATGCGCGCCGGATTGCCCGGCAGATATTTGCCGATGTGACGCGCCATCAGGCGGGTGTATTGATCGTAGGTGCCGCCCGGCGAGTAGCCGACAATGAATTTGAGGGTCCTGTCTTTGAAAGGATCTTCCTGGGCCTTGGCCGGACCGGCGATCCCAAGCGCAAGGGCAAGCGTCAGTAAAATAATATTCAGGATCATTCAGTGACCTTTCTACTAACTGGTTTGAGCCCGCGACGAAGGTACTACAAGTCTTCCGTAGGTTCCAGACGAACCAGTCCCAGGCTTCGTTCAGACAGGGCTATTTAACCGCACGTTATCGGCACGATAACGCCAGACTCACCAGGTCAATCTATTTTGCATGCCGGCCAATAAAATCCAGCACCGCGCGATTAAAAACCTCCGGCTGTTCCCAATAGGGTGAGTGGCCGGATTCCGAAATGATCACCAACTCGTTGTTCGGCACATGGCTGGCGATCATGCGCATGATCGATGGCGGCGTCACCAAATCCGCGGTGCCGGTGACAAGTAAAGTCGGCACCTTCAAGGTTTCCAGCTTCGCGGGCGTGACCTCGTTGGCACGTTTCTGTGGCGCGACTCTTTTGACTACGGAGCGGCGGTTAAGCTCGTTCCATTTTTCCACACCTTCGGGGTTGGCCGCGCGATAGGACGGCCCCAATTCCCAGAACCAACGCGGCAGATCTTTTTCTTGCTCGGGGCGGATGTGCTCGGCAATGTCGGCGATGTAGCCGTTGCGCGCGGCCAGGTTGTTGCTGGACACCGTCAAGCTGAATAACTTTTCTGGGTAGGAAAACGCAAAGTCGGCCGCCACGCTGCCGCCGGCCGCCGAGCTAACAGCGTGAAATTTTCTCACGCCGAGAAATTCCATAAGATTGTTCAGATCGACGGAACCCGTGCCGGGGTCTTCGGCCGTGGTCGGGCTGGAATTGTAATGATCGCGCCGCGAATAGGCGATGACACGATAGCCCGCCTTGGCAAACACCGACTGCTGGTACAGCCAAATCAGCGCGCTGCCGGTGGCGGGATGAAGAAACACCACCGGCGCACCACTGCCGCCAGTGTCCCAATACCAAAGCCGCGCGCCAGGGATATCGGCAAAGCCTTCTTTGGCTGGAACTTGCTCGGGGATAGGCACAGGCGTCAGCGGGTCGGTGATCTTATCGTTCATGGGAGTTCCCCTCGTAGACTTGGTCACAATATCCCGCAGAGGCATGCCGGCGCAAAGGAAATCAGGATAAGGAAATCAGGATGATGGCTGGATGTTTCTCGCACGTATCACACTCAAGCCGGATGTTCTGGTGGGCAAACGGCGATCCGGGATAGCCGAGGCGGAAGAGCATCGCAGGCGGGAATTGGCAAAGCCGCGGGTGGCTTATGCGCCGATCCGCATCGAGTCTCATAGGAAGATGTGTACACAATATTGACTGCTCCAAGCAACCCGCGTACGCTCTGCGAAAGGGAGAAATCATGAAAGTCACCGGTATTAGGGAACTGCGTGCCAACACGGGAGTATTGTTCGCTAGCGGTGAGCCGCTATTAGTGACCCGCCACGGCAGAGTTTCAGGCGTGTACGTTCCGCTAGACGATGCCGGTCGCTTACCTGATGATCTGCGGCGCCAACTAGCAGCCGTACTCGGTAAGCATTTCGCAAAGACTTTATCGGTCGCAGGAGTAACGAAAAAAAAGCTCAAAGAGGACTTCAGTGCCTATCGAAGGCGTCGTCGCTGACGCCAACGTGCTGCTTTCCGCGCGGGTCGGAAAGGCGGTGCTGAGAGTCATCACTGAGTTCAAGCTCGAAGTCCACGTTGCCCAGTTCAACGCCGATCGAAGTGGTTGAGTATATCCCGCTCATGGCACGAAAATACGGCTTGCAAACCGAGCTCGTTCAAATGGAGTGGAACCCGCTACCTCTCACAATTCAGCCTTTAAGCTCCTACCGGGCTCAACTCCCGCGCGCCGTGGATGACATGAAACACCGCGATCCGGAGGACGCGCACGCGCTCGCATTGGCTCGGTCGCTCGACTTACCGTTGTGGTCGAATGATCGCGATTTTGAAAACATTAGTGTCGAGCGCTACGCGACCGCCCAGCTTTTGCGCTTACTTGCCGCACAAGCCAGAGGTTATCACTAATTGGAGTGCTCCACCCTGAATCCGTCTCTAGCCCCTGTCACTTCCACACGGACGTGACCTATGCGGTTATGCCGCTTTCCTGATCGATCACGTCATTTCGCAGCAACGTGGCGGAGCAGATGAAGACAGCAATCTTTGCTTGGGTTGCTTTCGTTGCGACTTCAAACCGGACCCAACATCGCATCGCTCGACCACGCACGCAGATCTGAAAAGAACAACTTCGACTTCGCGAGGAATGGGCACCTCCTCGGTACGGCGCCGTGAGTTCTCCTATTGGTGTCGTAGACAGCCTGTCAGCTGTAAAAGCTAAGAGCGGATTTGACCCCTTTTGGATCTCTCGAGGGAGTATTTGCGATAGCTCCCTCGATACGCGACCTCGGAAGCTCGCTACTCGGGAAATCGGAAACAAACCCGACCATCCCGATTAGGTTCCGAAGCAAGCGTATCGAGGGATGGCCTGCATTTCAGTTGATGAGCCGACTGGGAGGCAAGCCCCCCAGACCCCGGTCAAATATTCAAATAACCCAAGAAGAAAAAAGCCCTCCTGAGTAGGCCCCTGGGCCGTTATCGAAGGATCACCGGCCACCTCGCACAGCGCGCGCAAAGAAACTGAAAAGCTTACTGGTGTCGTTGTTCGCGTTACCATCAACGAAGTTGACGATGAACACTAAAGACGGGACATTGGCCAAGTTAGTAGACGACCAGTGTAAACCCAAAGCTGTCGGTCCGAACACCGGGTCAATGCAGGGCGTAGGGGAACCTGGACATTTAGCCAGCAGGATCCCCCGCAGCTCCGCTATCGTCGGTATCCGCCAGTCCGAAAAGTTCTTGCGGCCCTGCGTCTGTCCGTTGTTCGACGCCCCGTCGGCTCGGTTTATCTGCGTCAGAAAGTCGGTGAACAAATCTCCGTCTGCTTTAAATTCGGTCGCCGACCACACATACTGGTTATTCACGCAGTGAATATCCCGGTTGGCTTGCGTCGCATTCGTACACCGACTGTCCGTCGCCGCCAGCTTCATCTCCCACATCAGTCCCGTCTGCGTGTCGCTGATCGTCCCGTCCCCGTTGTCGACAAACCGCGCCGGGGGCGGCGGCCCTACCGTAAAATTGTTGCTCGTCGCCAACAGCGTGTAGCCGTTGTTGCTAAACAGCCGCAGCTGATACGTCCCGTTGGCTATCGAATTGACGATCGGAAAACCGCACGACCCGTTGGCCAGCACGCTGTTGCCGCCGTTGCGGCTGCATGTGTTGGTATAGATCCAGTCCAGAAACGCCGTGTTCGCGGCTGCCGGTGTGTACAGCCCGATCCAGTCTCGATTGGTCGGCGCCGCGATTCCGCTAAACGTCGCCGTCTCGTTGTTGCCCTGGGCGATATTGGCCGGCGTCGCCGTTATCGTGGCTGCCCAGCCGTTGTCCAACGCAAATAACATCGCCCCTAACAAAACAACTATTAGTCTTTGCATTTTCATCGGTTGTCCCTTTGTGGGTTATTGCTGTTGCTTCTCTACGCCCAAATGCACTTACATCGTGGATTGTCCTCGCTCCGACACTCCCACTGCTCCAACTAATAAATATTTCTCTCCCTTCTCCGGCACGCCGGTCTGCTGGCAATTGTTCTCGCTGTTCTAGCGGCCAAAAAACCACCCACCCTTCTTCCCCCCCCCCCCCGGTCGACTGTCAAGCACCAACAGTGCTACTTTAGTAGTATCTAAGCGCCCGGTGAAAAAGCTTTAACCAAACGCTACTCAGACCCGCGGAGTTGTAAAACTTGCTTACAGTTTTTGAGCGATGGGCAGGTTTTTAGGGGGATTTCGGGTTTCGAGCCTGGGCGTTTGGCGTCGAGCGTCTGGCGTTCGCAATAGTCGAAGTTGTTCGCAAGCTGCGACGAATCTTCTTCAGAAAAAACTCACCACAGAGGGCACAGAGTAGTACAGAGGAAAGATAGAGAGAAAAACTATTTTGAAAAAATCCGAAGCTCTGTCTCCCTCCTCTGTGACCTCTGTGTGCTCTGTGGTAAATCCTCCGAATTCTGTTGGTTGCGGCTCTGCCGCTCTGCGCCTTAGCGCCTCTTCGTCCGCGCTCAGGGCATGCTTTGCGGGAGAAAATCCGGATCTTCTATCTCCACAATTCTTGGCTCGCTAGCCGCGCGCCTTCGGCTAGCGCATAAAGTTTCGCCAATGCGAGATTCGCATCCGGCAAATGGCGCAGGCCGCAGTCGGTGCAACCGATGACGTTTTCTTTGCCGACTAGTTTGGCGAATCGCACCAAGCGCTCGGCGACCAGCTCGGGATGTTCAATCGACAGACTGATATCGTCGATCACGCCGGGAAAAAGAATTTTCCCCTCGGGCAGCTTCACGTCTTGCCAAACTTGCCATTCATGCCCATGGCGCGGGTTGGACGACTCGATCGTAATGCCGGTGACGTTGGCCTTGAGCACGATGTCGATAATATCGATCAGCGCGATGTCGCGGTGGTGCGGCCCGGCGTAGTTGCCCCAACAAACGTGCATGCGCGCTTGCTCTTGCGGAATCGACTTGAGCGCGTAATTGAGACACTCGATATGTTGCTCAATCACCTTGCGGAATTCTCTAACATTCAAATCGGCATAGTCGGTGTTGGCGCCCGAAGCCAGGTCTGGGCAGTCGAGCTGCAAGACAAAACCGGCGTCGACGATCGCCTGGTACTCGTCGCGCATCACGTCAGCAACTGCCTGCATGTAGGTTTCTTCGTTGGGGTAGTGCTCGTTTTTGAAAAACCGCGCAAAGCAACCGGGGGAAAGCGCCGACATGAAGACATCGTGCGGCTGTGCGCTGCGCGCGGCCGCTTGCAGGCGCGCGATGTCGGTTTTGACGGCGGCGAAATCTTTCCAGCCCAGTGGCCCGGCGCAGAAATAGGTCATGCCATCGTTGTCGTGGGCGTCGCTTTGGGTGCGCGCCAAGTCATAGAACTCAGCAATGTCGGTGCGGTAATGGCGCGGCGCGCCGTCAATCTCGCGCCGCACTAGCCCGCTCTCGCGCGGCCGAGTGATGCCTGTCGAGACGCTCCACGGCTCGGCGCTCACCGCGCGCGAGCGCGGCCTTCGCTCAAGGCCGCTGACGCGATGGACGACGTAATCGTTCCAGGAAGTTTTGCTCAACTCGCCGTCGCCAACGACGTCGACGCCGACTTCGACTTGACGGCGGACAATGTCATCAATGGCCGTGGTTAACGTGGAATCGACAACTCTTTGATCGTAAGCCGCACCGCGCTTCTTGGCCCCGTGCGCCTGGCGCACCAGCGCGGGCAGCGGCAAGCTGCCTGTATGAGTGGTGAGGATGCGGTCGGTGCTGCGCTTCATGGCGGCGAAACTATCCGATCGGCGAACGAGCTGTCAATGAACGGAGCTTACTCACCACGAAGGAGGACACGAAGATCAGATTCGTGACTCGTGATCGTTGCTCGTGCTCGTCCGTCCGTTCGAACACGAGCACTAGCCACGACCGGGACTTCGTGGTCAACTCTCTTGTCCGACTCGGTTTCGGTTGTGCCGCGCTGGGTGCTTCGTCGTGAAATCCTAATATGCGAATCTAGGCTGGACAATCGCGTTCACTTGGAGTAATCGGGGCTCAGGTGATCACTCAATAGGCACACAAGCAGCAAGGCGCGGAGGCACAGCCATTCTGGCTCGCGGCTCCATACTCCATGCTTTCAGCCAAACCGGAGGTTTTATGGGCGTCGAACCGAATGCACAATTGTTCGAATGGAACGAGCCGGCCGTCGGCAAGAAAGCCGGCTTCGGCAAGTGGAAAAATCCCAAATCGCCCTACGATCTGTTCATGGAGGCGCAGGGCTTGTCGATTCATCGCGATATCGGGGTGCACAAAATTCAGGACTTGCCGCTCGCGCCGTGGAAGCGCATGGGCGGACGCGGCGTCGCGATCCAACTACTCGGCACCGAGGGTATGTACGGCCTGTACGTTGTCGAAGTGCCGGGTGCCGGTGCGCTCAGTGCGGAGCATCATCTCTATGAAGAAGTTTTCTACGTCGTCGAGGGACGCGGCACCACCGAAGTCTGGCATGAGAACTCGAAGAAGCTGACCTTCGAATGGGGGCCGGGCTCGCTCTTCGCAATTCCACTCAACGCCTGGCATCGCATCGTCAACGCGTCGTCCGCGCCGGCGCTATTGCTCGCCGCAACGACCGCGCCGAACGTTATCAACATTCTTCGCGAAGCCGAGTTCGTGATGAATTGCCCGTACGAATTTACCAGTCGCTTCGATGCCTCGAATGATTATTTCAAACCGGTGGAAGACATTTACGCCGACCCGGTGCGCGGCCTGGCGATGCGCCAGACCAATATTATTCCCGACATTCTGACCTGCGAGCTACCGCGCGACAATCGGCGCTCGTTCGACTATCGGCGCATCGAGCCGCACATGGCGGGTGCTAACTTCTACATGAAGATCGGCCAGTACCGCACTGGCCAATATTCCAAGGCGCACAAACACGCGTCGGGCGCAATTCTCGTCTGCATAAAAGGCAAAGGCTACAGCTACACTTGGCCTGATTCCCTAGGCATGCGGCCGTGGGAAGCCGGCCACGCCGACAAAGTCAAAAAGCAAACCTACGAACCGGTGGGCATGATCAGCGCGGCGCCGATGCGCGGCGACTGGTTCCATCAACACTTCGGCACCCACCCCGACGGTCTGCGCCTGCTGGTTTTCGACGGCCCCTACGGCCCGGGTTTTCGCCGCGGCGGTGCACCGGGCGGCGACGCTGCCGATGTGGGCGCAGTCGACACGCGCGACGGCGGCAACGCGATCTCTTACGTCGATGAAGATCCGCAAATCCGCAAAACCTACGAAGCCGCCCTGGCCGCCGAAGGCATGCGGAGCAGCATGCCGGCGTGGTGCTACACACAGCAGATTCCGCCGCAAGGCGCGCTGGAACCGGGCGGGGTATAGATCGGGAAATTTTCTCGCGCAGAGGACGCAAAGGGCGCAGAGTGCGGAAGGAAGTTTTTCACCGCGACGAACACGAAGGGCACAAACGAAATTTGTAGGGGCAGGCCTTGTGCCTGCCCTCCGAGGGCGACCACAAGGGTCGCCCCTACGACGAACTTCGTGCACTTCGCGTCTTCGTGGTGAGTCTATCTTAGCTATCCTTGCCCTTGACCCTCCCCCACCAACTAACCTATTTATGTAGCGTCTTCAGAACCCTAATAACCCAAACAGGAGAACCATGGCTTACAAAAACGTTGGCAAAGCGGTGCCGCGGATTGAGGGCGCGGATAAAGTTACCGGCAATTTGAAATACGCGGCGGATCTGCCGTTCGCCGGCACATTGGCGGCGAAGATTTTGCGCAGCCCGTATCCCCATGCGCGCATCACAAAGGTCGACCCATCGCGCGCGTTGGCGCTGCGCGGCGTGCGTGCCGTCATCTCCGGCGCGGACGTTGGCCCGGTCTATGTCGGCTTGCGCATGAAGGACATGCCGCTGCTCGCCATCGACAAAGTCCGCTTCGTGGGTGAGCCGGTGGCCGCGGTGGCGGCCGACACCGATGAAATCGCCGAAGCCGCTTTGGATTTGATCGACGTGCAATACGAGCAGCTTCCCTACGTCACCGACCCGGTGGACGCGACGCGCCCCGGCGCGCCGGTGCTGCACGACAACCCGAAGCAATATAAGAACGCGCCAGAGTGCGAGCTCGAGCTGCCCAACGTGCAGTCCTACGGCAAATGGTCCAACGGCGACGTCGAGGCGGCTTTCAAGAACGCCGCGCGCGTCTTCGAGCACACCTTTCGCACACCGCTCGGTTTTCACGGCTACATCGAGCCGCATGCCTGCACGGTCAAGATTCATGACGGCGGCAAGGTGGAAATCTGGGCGTCGAACAAGGCGCCGTTTTCGCTGCGCGATCGTTTCGCCCGCGATTTGAACCTCGACCCGGCCAACGTCAAGGTGCACATCCTGCCCGTGGGCGGCGACTTTGGCGGCAAGACTTCGGTCACCGAAGCGCCGGTCTGCTATTTCCTCGCGCAAAAGACCGGCAAGCCGGTGCGCATGGTGCTCGAATATACCGAAGAGCTGACCGCGGTGTCGCATCGCCATCCGGCGGTGATCACGCTGCGCACCGGGGTTGATAAAGCGGGCAAGCTCTGCGCCCTGCAAGCGCGCGCGGTATTTAGCGGCGGCGGCTATGCCGGGCTTAAAGCCAACGCGGAGGTCACCGTGCAGGGGCCGCGGCGGGTGGCGAGCTACTACAAGATTCCGGCGATTCAAGTCGAGACCCTGTGCGCATACACCAATCAAGTTCCCTGCACGCAGACGCGCACGCCGGGCAGCCCGCAGACGACCTTCGCCATGGAATCGCAAATCGACATCATCGCCCGCGAGCTCGGCAAAGACCCGGTGCAGTATCGCTTGGAAAATCTGCTGCGCGACGGCGAGCCGACACCCTTTGGACAAAAGCTGCAGGGCATCGTCGCGCGGGAAACTCTGCAGAAGGCCGTGCAAGTCTCGGGCTATCACAGAGGCAAAAGCAAAAACGTCGGGCGCGGCGTGGCGGTTTATGAACGGCCGTCGGGTGCCGGCAAGTCCGGCGCAGCGATTACCATCGAAGCCGATGGCAGCGTCTCGGTCAACCTCGGTGTGCCGGACGTCGGCCCGGGCATTCACACGGTCGTGCAGCAGATCGTCAGCGAAGTGCTCGACATCGAGCGCGGCCAGGTAAAAATCAAGGTCATCGACACCGACAATTCGCCCTACGATTCCGGCACCGGCGGCAGCAAATCGACCAACAGCGTCGGCACCGCGGCGTATCAGGCGGTGAGCGAGGTCAAAGCAAAAATACTTTCCTTGGCGGCGGCGCGGGTCGGCTGTAACCCGGACGACATCAAGCCATCCGCAGGACGCTATGCGGTGCCCGGGCGCAAGGCCATGTCCTTTGCTGAAATAAGCAAATTGGCAGCGGAGCAAAACGGCGGCGCGCTCACCCATCTGAGTGTCTACGAACCGTCGCGCGCGCCGATAACTTCGTTTGCGACTCAAGTTGCCGAAGTGGAAGTGGACCCCGGCACGGGGCAAGTCAAAGTAACCAAGCTCGCCACCGTGCACGATTCCGGCACCGTGCTCAATCATCTGAGCTACCAAGGGCAGATCGACGGCGGCGTCGTCAACGGCGTCGGCTTCGCCCTGATGGAAGACAATTCGCTGGTCGACGGCAAAATGCCCACTGCCAACCTGGGCGAATTCAAGATGGCCAGCGTCGCCGACGTGCCGAGGCTCAGGACCGTGTTGATGGAAACCCCGGCAGGTCCGATTCCCTATCAAGGCAAAGCGATCGCCGAAATCCCCAACGTGCCGACGGCGGCGGCAATCGCCAACGCGGTGGCCGATGCCTGCGGCGTGCGCGTGTTGGATTTGCCGATCACGGCGGAAAAGGTTTTCGCAGCACTGAATAAGTGATCGTGAGACGCAAGAAATTATTCACCACGAAGACACGAAGGACACGAAGTTCAGAAAAAGATAATTATTTTTCTTTTTTTACCTTCGTGATCCTCACGCCTTCGTGGTGAATCCCAATCTGCAACACAAACCACGAAGGAGGGTCCCATGGCGAACTACAAAGTCATCGACGCAGACGGCCACGTGCGCGAGTCCAACGCCGGCATGCGCGAGTTTTTAGAGCCGCGCTGGCAGCGGCGCAATCTGTTTCCCAACGACGAGTTCGACCGCGACCTGCGCGGCAAGCTGGGGCAGAAACCTGAAGGACCGGAAGACCAGCTCGCCGCCATGGAGCAGGATGGCATCGACGTCATGGTGCTCTATCCGACCGCCGGCTTGCACGTAAGCGCATTGCACGAGCGCGACTACGCCACGGCGATTTCGCGCGCCTACAACGATTGGCTCCATCATTTTTGCAAGAAGGATCCGGCGCGCTTGAAATACGTCGCGCTCTTGGCGCCGCAGGATCCCAAAGCCGCCGGCGCCGAGCTTGAGCGCGCCGTCAAAGAGCGCGGTGCGGTGGCGGGCGTGCTGCCGACCTATTTGCCGCAGATGCCTGACTTTGGCGATGAGTTCTACGATCCGATCTACGCCGCCGCCGAGCGTTTGAACGTCGGCATCGGCTTTCACACCGGCACCTCCGGCGATTCCCTCGGCGGCCAGCGCTTTCGCAAATTTCTCTCGGCGCACACCATCGATCATCCGGCCGAGCAGATGATGGCGATGATCGCCACCATCGTCGGCGGCGTCTTCGAACGCTTCCCCAAGCTGAGCATCGCCTACTTAGAGTCGGGCATCGGCTGGGTGCCCTACATGATGGATCGTTTGGATGAAGAGGTTGAGAAGCGCGGCAAAGACGAAGCGCCCTACCTCACCAAGCTGCCGAGCGAGTACGTCAAGAGCGGCAAGATCTTTTTCGGCGTCGAGTGCGAGGAAAAAACCATTCCCGACGCCATGCGCTGGGGCTTGGAAGACACGATTCTCTACTCGTCCGATTACCCGCACTGGGACGGCGACTGGCCGCACACGGTGAAGGGCATCCGCAAACGCACCGATCTTTCCGAAGACGTGAAGAAGAAAATGATGCACGACAACGTCGCGCGCTTCTATCATTTGGAATCGGCATAGCGCTCCATCTGGAATTTTGAATTTGTAATCTGGAATCATCTCCGATGTCCACCTACGCCCCCATCGACGCCGACGGCCACGTCATCGAAACCGACGAAGAGCTGCGCAAATATTTGCCGCCGCCCTTCGAAGGCCGGCGTGCCCACACCGCGCTGTTCCCGTCGCTCGATGGCTGGCCGCGCGGCACGCGCAAAGCTTCCGACAAAACTCCTGGCCTGACCAAGTGGCGCATGTTTCTCGACGCTTCGGGCGTTGAAGCTTCGGTGCTCTATCCGACGGTCGGTCTGGCGATGGCGCACGTAAAAGACGTCCGATGGGCCGCCGCCGTGGCGCGCGCCTATAACGATTATCTCTACGGCGAATACTTGCAGCAGGAGCCCCAGCGGCTCCTCGGCGTTGCGCTCTTGCCGATGCAGGACATCGCGGCGGCTTGTGAAGAATTGGAACGCTGCGTCAAAGATTTGCAAATGGTCGGCGGCGTCATCCCCGCGGCGGGGCTACCCAAGGGGCTCGGCCACGAAATCTACGACCCGCTTTACAAAACCGCCGTGCGCTTGAATGTGCCGCTGGCCGTTCACGGCGGTTCGAGCCAAGGATTGGCTCTGGATTTCTACGACAGCTTCGTGAAAGTTCTAGTCATGGAGCACGCGGTGGCGCAGCAGATCCACTTCACCAGCTATCTGCTCGACGGCGCGCCGGCGCGTTTTCCGGCTCTGAAGATGGCGTTCCTCGAAGCCGGCGTCGGCTGGGTGCCTTACCTGATGGAACGCTGCGACGAAAAATGGGAAAAGATTCCGCACCAGGCGCCGCTGCTAAAGAAAGCGCCGAGTGAATACGTCAAAGATTGCCCGATCTATTTTTCCTGCGAGTTGGAAGAAAAGATGATTCCTTACGTTGTCGGGCTCGGCCTGGAAGATCGGCTGTTGTACCCATCGGACTACCCGCATGAGCGGCCGACGCTGGAAGAGTTTCTTAACGACCTACCGCACTTTCAAAAGCGCGGCGATTTGTCGGAGCCGGTCAAGAAAAAAATCCTGCGCGACAACTGCATCGACTTTTACTCTTTGAAAGTTTCAAAGTGAGGTGGCCGCGTGGCTCGAAATGACAATCACCGCAACTGTCATTCAGAGCCGAAGGCGAAGAATCTGCTTGATGTGAACGTGCAAACAAGCCGAGCCTTCGCTGGCGCTCAGGATGACACGGCGGAGAGGTTTTTACGTTACGAGACCGTCTCAGCAAGGACGAAGATTCTTCTCCTCGTCCTTTGCCTCTTTGGCCTTTGCGCTTCGCCCTCTGCCCTTTGGGCCCAAGCCAAGAAGCCCGCCGTCAAATTGATCTACGGCGTGCTGACCGCCGCCAACGGACCCATCTGGCTCGCCGACGATTTAGGTCTGTTCGACAAACACGGCCTCGACGTCCGCGTTGTGCACGCACGGGGCGCCACGCCGGTGCAGGCGACCGTCAGTGGCGCGGTGGAGTTTGGCCATTACGCCGGCGCGCAGGCGGTGGTGGCCAACCTCAATGGTAGTGATCTTACGTTCGTCGCGGCACAGACCAACTACGCGGTGCTGTCGGTATGGACCAAGAAAGATGCGCCGATAAAGAGTATCTCCGATCTGGCGGGCAAGACCATCGCCCTCGGCGCGCCGGCGTCGGCGTCGCATACCACCATGCGCTTGGCGCTGCGCAAAGTCGGCATCACTGACAAGGACGTAAAGTTCATGCACCACGGCTCGCAGCCGGAGCAGTTCGTCTCACTCGACAAAGGCTTGGTCGATGCCGCGGTATCATCGGCGCCGCGGCCGGGCTACAACGAATTGGTAAATCTCGCGGCGCAGAAAATTCCCCTCTTACAAGGCGCCATCGTTGTCCGGCGCGCTTACCTGCAGTCGCAGCGGCCGATCGTAATGAACCTCGTCAAAGCATTCGTCGAAGCCATGAACGTAATCAAACAGAAACCCGAGATCGCCATCGCGTCACTGATGAAACATCTGAAGGTCCGGCAGGATTTTGCCAAGGAAGCCTACCAATCCTTCGCTCCCGTCTGGGAAGAGGTGCCCTACGTGCGCGCCGAGTCCGTGCAAACGATTCTCGATTTGCAGCCGAAAGAGGCGGTCAAAGACATCACACCGGAAAAATACATCGACAACAGTTTAGTGCGCGAGCTCGAAACGAGCGGCTTCATCAAAAACCTGCAAAGAAAATAAGAGAATAGCCGCAAAAAACGCAAAAACAGCAGATCTTTTTTGCGCCTTTCGCGTTTATTGCGGCCATTCTTTTTCGTCTTTAATACGGCTCAAAACCGCGCAGTGCCGGTATCACCGCGGTGCCGAACAGTTCGATCGATCGCATCAAGTCTTCCTCGCCGATGCTAGCGATGTTGAACTCTGCCATTACCGTATTAAACACGCCTTCGCTGGCAGCGGCTTTGATTTGTTCGACCACTGTCTTCGGTGAGCCGATGAACGCCAGATGGCGGTCGCGCATCCATTCGGCATCGATGGCGTGGCGCGCGATCTCGGCGCCGCCTGGGTCGCCGCGTTTCAGATGATTCTCCGCCAAGCGTTGGTAGCCAACGCCGCCTTCGGCGCGGGTGCCGAACACATGGGTGAAGCAATATTCAAACAACGGCTTCGCTTTCGCCATCGCCTTTTCGTCGGTTTCATCGACGTAAACTAAAATCCAATAGCCGATATCCGGCTTGCCGGCGTGGCCGGCTGTTTTCCACAGGCGCAGATACTCGCGATAGCGCGGCGCGACATCTTCGCGTGGCACCAAAAACAAATAGCCCGTGTGCACGCCTTCGCGCGCCAACAGTGCCAGCGTGCTCGCATCGCGCGAGCTGACCCACATGGGCGGATGGGGTTTTTGCAAAGGCTTCACTGCCATTGTGACATTGTTGTATTCGCGGATTGCGCCTTTGAAAGTGAACGGGCCATCACAGGACAACGCCTGCTTGACCGCGACGACCGCCTCTTCCGTCAACGCACGCTTGTTCTGAAAATCAGCGCGATAGGGCCCGAAGAAATCGGGCACGATGCCGGACACAATGCCCAATTCCAAACGACCATGCATGACGTTGTCCAGCACGGCGGCATCTTCGGCGATGCGCAAAGGATCGTAGAGCGGCGCGATGTTGCCCATGGTGCCGATGCGCAGCCGCTCGGTGTGCGCCGCCGCCATGGCGCAGTAGATCGACGGCGACGGCATCCAGCTTTCACGCGGATTGAAATGATGCTCGACACAAAAACTGAAGTCGTAGCCCAGCTCATCGGCCAACGCCAACTCGCGCCACAGTTGATCGTAGCGCTCGGCAGCATTCATGCCGGGCTTGTTCCATACGTGGGAGAAGTGAGCAAATTTCACAAGAACCTCACGGAAATATCTCGCGCAAAGGCGCAAAGTTCAGACAAAGAGGCTGCGTTCACAAGCGAAACAGCCGCGACGGATTTTTGTCCAGTATTTTCTCGATCGTCCTATCGCTCAAATCGCCGCGAGCTTTCAAGCCATTGGCCAGTTGATCCTGCCTGAAGGCATCGCCATGCGGAAAGTCCGTCGCGGTGATTAGAAAGTCCTCGCCGTTCTTGCAGATGATGTAGGGCAGATCGTCGTCCATGGCACAGGAAACGAAAACTCGCTCGGCCAGCCACTGATCGATCTTGCCGCTCTTGCGGCCGCGCAACTGTTTGAGCAGTCGCGGCGTCCACTCCGAGCCGGCTTCGAGAAAGGCCACGCGCAGCTTGGGAAAGTCATCGAGCAGCGTCGAGCCGAGTATTTGCTGAAACGCATAGAGCACGTAGGGCCCGCTGACCAAGCCATTGCCAAGCGGGTGAATGTGCGGCCGGCCGTCGTCGTAGGCCGGACGCGGCACGCTTTGCAGCATCTCACGGATCATCGGACTCGAACCGTTGCCGACGTGGACCGTCACCGGCAAATCCTGCGCGGCGGCTTCGCCAAAGATCGGCCAATGATCCGGGTGTGTAATCGGCCGGTCCCATTCGATGCCGCGCGCGTACACGCCCGCGGCAGAGCCGAGCGATTTGACGCGGCGAATCTCCTGGACTGCCATCTCCGGCCGGCGCCAGGGCACGATGGCGACATAGTAAATGCGACCATCCGACTGCGCGCATTGGGTCGCCATAAATTGGTTGTAGCTGCGTGCCAGCGCCGCTTCGAGCTCGACATTCTCGGCAAGGCAGCCGAGCCAAATCGACGGAAAGACCACCTGCGTGTCGATGCCCAGCTCATCCATGTGACGCAAGCGGGTTTTAACGTCGCGCATCTCCTGCACCGGAATCGAGACATCTTTTTTGGACGCCCGCGCCATGGTGGTCGGGCTGGCGGCAAAGAAACGCAGCTTGTAGTCGATGACCCACGCCGCATTGTGCCAGCCAAAACAGGTGTCCTCGGGAAACGTCACAGGGATCGGCCGGAGCAAATGAAACTCAGGATCGAGATATTGCCAGGTCTCGACACATTCTTCGACGTGGGCATCGCAATCGATCACTCGCATAAAGCCTCCCGCTTGGCGTTAGCTCCTCTGTACTATCAAATTGCTCGCATCGGCAACCGTTGCGGTTCAGATTGACAGGAAACCATTGGGTAGGTATAGACCACGAAGGTTTTTGCCAGGAGCAATCATGAAACGATTACGAATCTTGTCCCTGTCTTTATTCACCCTGCTGCTCTTCGCGGTCAGCGCCAACGCGGCCCAATCCCAATGGTCACCCGCCATGCAGGCACTGATCAAGGACGCCACCAAAGAAGGCGCGCTCAAGCTCAGCTGGGGCGAAGGCACACTCGGCGGCACCAAGCGCATGGCGCTCTACGAGCAGTTGCTCAACAAAACCTACGGCACCAATATCAAAATCGGCTTTACGCCAGGGCCGTCGATGCCCGCCATGGGCAGCCAGATCGCCACCGAGCTCGCCGCCGGACAAACCGCCGTCACCGACCTCTACATCGGCTCGGAGAGTTACCTCGTGCCGCTGGTCAACCGGAAAATTTTCCAGCCGGTGGAATGGCAAAAGCTTTTGCCCGGCCGGATCACCAACCAAATGGTCGAAGGCGACAGCCAGAGCCTGCGGGTCTATTCGGGCCTGCCGGGCACGCCCTACAACAAGGCGCGGGTGCCGAAAAATGAAGCGCCGAAGAGTCTGAAAGATTTCTTGAAACCGTATTGGAAAGGCAAGATCGCGTCGACGCCCTACGTTACCGGTTTGAATCTGCTCGCCGCTAAAGAACTCTGGGGCCGCGACGTGGCCCTCGACTACGTCAGACAATTCTCCAAGCAGATCGCTGGTCTGATCCGTTGCAATGAGATGGAGCGCGTCGTCACCGGCGAGTTTCTCTCCCTGGTAATGGACTGCAACGGCGCCCGAACCTTCGAGCTACAAACCCAAGGCGCACCGCTGGAACATGTCATTCCATCCGACGCCGCCATGGTGCGCCATTTCTATTTGAACGTGCCCAAGAACGCCGAACACCCCAACGCCGCGAAACTGTTTGCCGCCTTCATGCTCACCAAAGAAGGGCAGAAGCTTTTGTGGGAAAGCGATTTTTCCGATTTGTATCACTTCCCTGAATCACAGCTCGGCCAAAAAGTCCGCGCCATGGAAAAACGCGGCGTCAAGTTTTTCGTGCCGACGCTGCAATGGGTCAACGACAATCCGGAGATTGAAAAAGTTTCCGAAGAGATGGTCAAACTCGTCAGCCAGAAATGACGCTGAAAAGCATGGCCGCAAAAGGGTTGTAGGGGCGACCGGTTGGGTCGCCCTTCCGATCGGGTCCGCAGACGCTGATCTCACCGTGTCGAAACATCGCCATCGCATACTTAGCAACTGCCGCGGCACCGCTGATCCCTGGGCCGTGCTCATGGTCGGTATTGCGGCGTTTTTCAGCCTGTTGATCCTCGCGCCCCTTGCCGTGGTCTTCTACCTGAGCTTCTTCGAAGGCTCGCTGCTAGACGCGGTCAATCACTACTCACTGAATAACTACAAAAACGTTTTCGGTGAGCTGTTTACTTATAAGGTCCTTTGGAACACCGCCGGTTTTTCGTTTGTCGCCTTGGTGGTGTCGTTTTTCTTTGGCATTCCGACCGCGTGGCTTGTCGAGCGCACCGACTTCCCTGGCAAGACTATCCTGCTCACGTTCATGACGATCGGGCTGCTCATCCCCGGCTTTGCCGTGGCCATGGGTTGGCTATTCTTGCTCCACCCGCGCATTGGTATCGTCAATCAGTATCTTCAGGATACTTTCGGTTTCATCGACGCGCCGCTAAGTATCACGACGATCACCGGCATGGGCTGGGTGCAGGGACTAAACTTGACGCCAGTGGCGTTCATTATGACCGCCGGCGCGTTTCGCGCCATGGACCCCAAACTGGAAGAAGCCGCCGAAGCCAGCGGCGCGAGCACGGCCCGGATGATTTCCACCGTGACGATTCCTTTGATTTGGCCCGGTGTGCTGGCCGCGGCCATTTACATTTTTACCGTCGGCCTTTCCGCCTTCGACGTGCCAGCGATCATCGGCTGGTCCAACCGCATTTTCACCTTCAGTACCTACATGTATTTGATGGTCAGCCCGCAGGAAGGGCTGCCCAAATATGGCGCCAGCGCAACCTTCAGCATCATCGGTATTATTCTCGCCGCCATCCTCGGCTGGTGGTACGCGCGCGTGCAGAAGCGCAGCCATCAGTACGAAGTCATCACCGGCAAAGCCTATCAGCCCAAAATCGTCCGGCTCGGCAAGCGCGCCATTGTCGCCTGGCTCTTCATTGGCGTTTATCTGATTCTCAGCAAGCTGATTCCATTGGCCATGCTGCTCTGGGCTTCGCTATTGAGATACTTTGAGATGCCGTCGGTTGACGCCATCGCGCGGACCTCTTTACAAAATTATGTCGGCCTCCCCTGGGAGCTAGTCATGCGCGGCGCGGGCAACACGTCGATTCTGATGCTCTTAACGCCGACCATCACCATGGTCGTGAGCCTGGTCTTCGCCTGGGTCGTGCTGCGCTCGAAGATACGCGGCCGCTTTCTCTTCGATTTCTTCGCTTTCTTGCCCCATGCCGTGCCCAACATTATTTTCGCGATGGGCGCCGTGTTGCTGGCGCTCTTTGTGCTGAAGGGCTTCATCCCGATTTACGGAACGATTTGGCTGCTGCTTTTGCTCTATGTCATCGTGCGCATGAGCTACGGCACGCGCATGATGAACAGCTCGCTGATTCAAATCCATCGTGAGCTCGAAGAAGCGGCCTACGTCAGCGGCGGCAGCACCTGGAGCGTCGTGCGCCGCATCCTGGTGCCGATTCTGACACCGCCGATTCTCTACGGCTGGCTGTGGATCGCGCTGCTCACCTATCGCGAGCTCACCCTCGCGGTGCTACTCTCACGCGCCGAGAACACGACCCTCCCGGTGGTTGTGTGGAGCATCTGGTTGAGCGGCGGCTTTGGCCAGGCAGCCGCCCTAACCACGGTGATGCTGTGCGTGCTGGTGCCGATCATCGCGCTCTACTGGTACGTCGCGCACCGTACAGGAATAGGCACACGAGCCATGTAAAAAAGTTTTTAGGGGCGCAATTCATTGCGCCCAAACCTCCGGATCAGCGAAATGATCAAGAAAAAGACGCCGTTAATCGTCCTTGCAGCATGCGTTGCGTTGCTGTGCGCAGCCACAACCTCCGCCCAAGAAAAGCGCAAGCTGCGCATCACCAATGCCGGCTTCACCATGACCGCGCTGCCGCTGCTGGCGGCCAAGGACTGGCGCATCTTCGACGCCAACGGCTTGGACATGGAAGTGATCTTGATGCAGTCGCAGCTCGTGCCGCCGGCATTAACGCAGGGTGACATCGACTATCAGGCCGGCGTCGGACCGGCGTCCGTGAATGCGACCATGAGCGGCTTCGCCACCCACGCGATCTGGTTTTCCACCGACCGGATTTCCTATTGGTTGATGGCCAAGCCGCAATACAAGACGCTCGAAAGTTTGAAGGGCAAAAAAGTCGCCCTCACCGGTCTCGGCGGCCCCGTGCATGTGGCATTTAATATGGCGCTGGAAAAGATGGGCGCCAACCCGCGCGACTACGTGTTGGTTTCCATCGCCGGACAGCAGATACAGCAGTTGATTTCGCTTGAAGCCGGTTACGTCGACGCCGCCGTGCTGTCGCCGCCGGTCACCCTCGGCGCGCTGAAAAAGGGCTTTGCAAAAGTTCTCGACGTCGGCTCCATGGTGGAGATGCCGGGCGGCGGATTGACGACGCTCGCAAAAACAATTCAAGAACGGCCGGCCGACACCAAACGCGTCATCCGCGCCTTGCAGATGGCCAAGGAAGAAATTCGCAAGAACAAACCGCGCAGCATCGACCTGATCGTCAAGCTGCTCAAGATGGACAAGGAAGCGGCGGCTGACACCTACGAACAGTTTCTCGCCACAGTCAGTCCTTCCGGCGTGCCGACGCGCGTTGGCATGGACATCTTAGTTAAAGCCGTGCAGTCGCAAGGCCGCCACGTCGACAAGAAACCGGCCTTCAGCGACATCGCCGATGACCGCTTGGCGGCCGAAGTGGCCAAGGAGATGGGCTACAAATAAAACTGCAGCGATCTGCGATCAGACTGATCCGACGGATCGGTGCGATCAGTCTGATCCTCAAGATGGACGCCGAATCGGCAGCGGCGACTTATGAAGTATTTGCGAAAACTCTCAGCCCCGACGGCATGCCCACCCGCGCCGGCATGGAAAACCTGGTGAAATCGATCCAGCCCCAAGGCCGCTTCACCGACAAGAAGCCCGCCTTCAGCGAGCTGGCCGACGATCGGTTGGCCAAAGAAGTCGCCAAAGAGTTAGGCTACAAGATTCCCTGACGGAAAATTTCTTTGCTGCTGGTGGAATAATCACTAACGATGGCGAGCCTACTGTGCTATTCTCGCCCAGCTATCTGCTGGACATCTCTAGTTCCGCCATAGGGCGCGAGCCGGGCGCCAGTTAGCGCGTGCAACTGAGTATGAGCTTCGTAGTGGTGATGCATGGATGAAATCACGTCGGATGTTCTTGTCGTCGGCGGCGGTCTGGCGGGGTTCACCAGCGCCGTGCGCGCCGCTGAATCCGGCGCCAAAGTAGTCTTAATCGACAAGAGCGACAAGCCCCTGGGTGACGGCAATAGCCTGATGACATCGGGCAGCTTGGGCGCCGGCGGGAAGAGTCCGAAAACTTTGGTGGTAGATCTATACCGCTGCGCCATGGCAGAAGGCATTGCCATTCCCGATCTGGCAAAGTCCTGGGCCGAAAGCTGCGGCAGAGCGGTCGACTGGCTGCACAACGTCGGCGTGGCTCTCGCGGAAACTGCGCCGGGCCGCCTGTGGTTGGATCAACAGAGCGAGATTTCCCTTGCGCCGGTTTACAAGAAAGACGTCGGACGGCGCGCGTTGGCGCAGCTGCGCTCACGTTTGCTCACCCTGGGCGGGCGCCACTGCGCCGGCGTCGAGGCACAGGAGCTAATCCGCGAGCAGTTTCAGGTGCGCGGCGTCATGGCGCGGCGAAACGGTGCGGCGATCGCGCTGCGCAGCCGCGCCACGGTGCTCTGCACCGGCGGCTTTAGCGCCAACCCGGCGATGCTGCGCCGCTACATCGGCGCCCACGCCGACCAATGCAAACTGCGCGGCTCACCCCAGTGCAGCGGCGACGGCTTGCGTCTGGCGTTGGCCACCGGCGCGAAAACAGTTAACTTGCCATACTTCTACGGCCATTTGATTGCGCGCAACGCGCTCGACGACGACCGCTTCTGGCCCTATCCGCGTTTGGACAATCTGCTCGAAGAAGGTTTACTGGTCGATCGGACGGCTCGCCGCTTTGTCGATGAAGGGCGCGGCGACGTGGCCGTCGCCAACGAACTGGCGCGCACCGACGATGTCACCGGCGCGACGCTGATTTTCGATCACGCGACCTGGAGCGCTGCACGCGACAAGCCGGCGTCGACTTCACGCGCCATTCCCAGCGCCAACCCCTGGCTGTGGGAAAACCAAGCCGATATTTTCTGTCACAACCAGATCGCCGGACTTGCGAAGATTCTCGGCGTCGAGGGCTCGACACTCACGACCACCGTGGAGCAGTACAATCGCGCGGTGGCGATGCACGATACTTTGGCGCTACCGGTCGTGCGCACTGGCAACCCGAAACCTCTGCAGGCGCCCTACTATGGTTTGCGCGTCGTGCCCGGCATCACATTCACCATGGGCGGCGCCGCTATCAATGGCCGCGGCCAAGTGCTCAACCTTCACGATCATCCGATCCCAGGACTTTACGCCGCCGGCGACGCCATCGGCGGGCTCATGGGCGGCTACAAGGGAGGCTACTTGGGCGGATTGATGCAAGCGATCGTGACCGGACTGTTGGCCGGCGAAACCGCCGCGCAGCAGGCCCGCGGCATTCCTGGCTGAAACTTGCAGGCACCCTGCAAGCTCAGGCTTCACTGCTTCATTTTTCATTTTGTGCTCTTCGCACCCTTTGTGCTTAAATGCAGCTCATGGCTGACACTCAATCGCTCACTGCGGTGATGACCGACATCCGGCGCATCGAAATGCGCCACTACCCGGTGCCGAAACCGGGGCGCTCCGACGCAATTCTCAAAGTCGAGCTGTGCGGCATTTGCGGCAGCGACTATCACTACTATACGGAAGGCCATCACTGGCCCTATCAAGCGCCGCCGCAGATCATGGGTCACGAAGTGGTCGGCCGCATCAGCGATATCAGCGCCGATGCTGCGCGCCACTGGAATGTCAAAGCAGGCGATCTCGTCATCGTCGAGTCGGCGGTCACCTGCCGGCGCTGCCGCTATTGTATCACCGGCAATTCCTCGCTCTGCTCGACCAAACGCAGCTACGGCATGAGCGCGAGCATGCACGAGCCGCCTTATCTCTGGGGCGGCTACTCGCAATATATGTATCTGCATCCGGACGCGCTCGTCCACGTCGTGCCGCCGCCGGTCACCGAACACGAAGCGGTGCTGTTCAGCCCGCTCGCCAACGGCGTCAAGTGGGCCGCGCGCGTGCCCAATTTGGGGCTGGGCGATTCGATCGTCATTCTCGGTCCGGGCCAGCAAGGTTTGGGCTGCGTATTGGCAGCGTCAATGGCTGGCGCTAACCCAATCGTCGTCGCCGGCCTTGAGCGCGACGCCAAGCGTTTAGCGGTAGCCAAGGAGTTGGGCGCCACACATACGATCGTTTCCGAGCAGGCACCTTTGGCCGAGCAAGTCAAAAATATCCTCGGGCCGGAAATGGCCGACGTCGTCGTCGACGTCACCGGCAGCACGGCGGCGCAGGCCGTGGCCGTCGATCTTGCGCGCCGCGGCGGCACGGTGGTGCTCGGCGGCCGCACGCCCGGCAAAACCGTTCCCTTCGTCATGGATAAATTGACCGCCCGCGGCATCAAGTTGATCGGTGTGCGCGCCCACGAGTCGGAAGATTGCCGCAAAGCCCTGGCGGTGATCGCCGCGCGGCGTGAGTTGTTGTCGAAATTGCTGACCCACGAAGTGCCGCTAACTCAAGCCGATCTGGCGCTGCGCCTGATCGGCCAAGAGATCCCCGGCGAAGAGGCGATCCATGTGGCGCTGAACCCGTGGAAGGAATGAAAGAGTCCACCACCGAGACGCGGAGAGCACAGAGATCGGAAAGACTGAAAAGAATAGTTCACCACGAAGACACGAAGGACACGAAGCGCGGAAAAAGTAATTTTCTCCTCTTATCTTCATGACTTCGCGTCTTCGTGGTGAGGCTTTTATCCCACAACGTATGAACAAAACTTCAATCGCAGCCGTGGTCGTCGGCAAGCGCCGCATCGAGATGCGCGAGTTCCCCGTGCCGGAGCCGGCCAAGGATGATGCTGTCCTAAAAGTCGAGGCCTGCGGCATTTGCGGCAGCGACTGGCACTACTACACCGAGCTTAACCATTGGCCCTATCTCGATCCGCCGCACATCATGGGCCACGAAGTGGTCGGCCGCATTGGCGCCATCAGCGCCGGCGCGGCGGCGCGTTGGCGGCTCAAAGAAGGCGATCTCGTCGCCGTGGAAGCACCGGTGACTTGCCACCGCTGCCGCTATTGTGTGACCGGACAAGCGACGTTGTGCGCCAACAAACGGAGTTACGGCATCAGCGCCAGCATGCAGGACCCGCCGCAACTTTGGGGCGGCTACGCGCAATACATGTATCTCCATCCCGACACCCATCTGCATCCCGTGCCGTCGGGCGTGACGCCGCACGCGGCGGCGCTCTACACCTGCGTCTCCAATGGCGTCAAATGGGCGCAGCGGATTCCCAATCTAGGTCTCGGCGATTCGGTCGTCATCCTCGGTCCGGGACAACAAGGGTTAGGCTGTGTGCTCGCCGCGGCGATGGCCGGCGCCAATCCGGTGATCGTCGCCGGTCTCGAAGCCGATCGTGCCAGACTCGCGGTGGCAAAACAGCTCGGCGCAACCCACACGATCGTCTCCGAGCACGCGCCGCTCGACGAACAGGTGAAAAAATTTCTCGGACCCGAGATGGCCGACGTCGTTGTCGACGTCACCGGCAACCCGGCGGCGCAGATGGCCACCGTAGATCTAGTGCGGCGCGGCGGCACCATCGTGCTGGCCGGCAGAACGCCCGGGCATCAGGTTGATTTGATCATGGACAAAATCGCCGCCCGCGGCATCACCATGGTCGGCGTGCGCGGCCACGAGTCCGACGATATCCGCCGCGCCTTGGCGATCGTCGCCGCGCGCCCCGATGCGGCGGAAAAACTAAGCACCCACGAGGTGCCGCTGCGCGATGCCGACCGCGCGCTGCGGCTGATCGGTCAGGAAGTGCCGGGGGAAAATGCGATCCATGTGTCGCTCAATCCTTGGACAGATTGAGGCGCTGACAGAGAAGCCATGTCGATAACGAAAAAACTTGCGCACTGGGTTACCCATCCGTTTTTTCTCCGCCTTTGGCTCGCAGCGCTGCTCACTTTGTTGTGCTCTCAAGCCAGCGTCGACGCCGCCGTCCCACGGCTGCGCGCCGGCTTTGCCTCGCCGTCGATTAACGTGGCGATACTTTGGGTCACCAACGACGGCAAGTTGTTCGAGAAAAACGGTGTCGAAGTTGAGGCGCTCTATCTGGAGAGCACGCTATCGCAGAAGGCGCTGATCGCCGGCAACATCGACTTCGCCATGATGACCGCCAACAACATGGCGGCACCGCGCTTTGCCGGCGCGGATTTGATCATGCTGGCCGGCTTCATCAATAGGTTTGTCTATCGCCTCGTGGTGCGCCCCGAGATCAACACCGCCGCCGATCTCAAAGGCAAGCGCGTCGGCATCTTTCGCTTCGGCTCGGTGGCCGATCGCGCCAGCCGCATACTGCTCGCGCGACTTGGCTTGGACCCTGAAAAAGACGTCACGTTTATCCAAACTCCGGGCGCCGACTCGGCCCGGGTCCAGGGCTTGGTCGGCAACACGCTCGACGCTGCGCTGCTCAATCCGCCTTTCTACAAGCAAGCGGTGGCCAGCGGCATGAAGATTCTCGCCAACATGGAAGAGATGAACATCCCGTTTCAGCACATCGGCTACGTCACTTCCCAGCGGTTTGTCGCCAAGCAGCCCGATATCGTACGGCGCATCGTCAAATCGTTCGTCGAAGGCATTCATCTGATGCGCACCAATGCCGATTTCACCAAGCGCGTGTTGAGCAAGTACATGCGCGTCAACGACCCGCGCGACCTGCAGGAGAGCTACCAACTCATGCGTGACTTGATACCGGTGAAACCCTACCCAGTTTTGGAAGGTTTTAAGATCGTCTTTTCCGAGCTAGCGGAAAAGGTTCCTGCGGCGAAGACCGCCAATGCCAAAGACTTCGTCGACACGCGCTTCCTCGAAGAGCTCGACCGCTCGGGCTACATCGACGGGCTTTACAAGTGAACAACCACCGCCTAAAAGGCGGTGGCATCGGATAACGGACTGAAAGTCCTGGTTCCGGCTAAGAGCCGGCTCAAAGTCTCCGCCCTCAGGGGCGTTTGTAGACGGCCTTAACCGTCTACTTTGAAGTCATCATCTCGATCATGAATCTGATTCGCTATATATTCTGCTATGAC